>Ga0209514_10000596_pt1 | contig 71777 bp, 62 predicted proteins | sample Subgrocontami58m_FD_187452 | JGI IMG/M metagenome (GOLD analysis project Ga0209514, IMG submission 187452) | Subsurface groundwater microbial communities from S. Glens Falls, New York, USA - GMW37 contaminated, 5.8 m (SPAdes) (version 3) | ecosystem: Environmental > Aquatic > Deep subsurface >... | reverse complement strand
CCCCAGGTCTGCGGCGAGGCCGGCGGCAGGTCGCAATACCAGTCGTAGAACGACATGCAGACGCCGCCGATCAGCGACAGGTAGCGCGAGCCCGCGGCGTAGGAGACCATCGACATGGCGGGGATCGGCGAGAAGCCGAAGATCCGGTCGGGCCCGTAGGTCTTCGCGGTATAGGCGTTGGCGGCCGCCACGATCTCGGTCGCCTCGTCCCAGCCGACGCGCACGAAGCCGCCGTGACCGCGCTTGCTGGTGTAGGCCTTGCGCTTCTCCGGGTTCTCGACGATCGAGGCCCAGGCGGCGACCGGCGTCAGAGTGGCGCGCGCCTCGCGCCACAGCCGAAGCAGGCGCGAGCGGGCCAGCGGATATTTCACGCGATTGCCGGAGTAGAGATACCAGCTGTAGCTCGCGCCGCGCGAGCAGCCGCGCGGCTCGTGGTTCGGCAGCTCGGGACGCGTCCTCGGATAGTCGGTCTGCTGCGTCTCCCAGGTGACGATCCCACCCTTGACGTAGATCTTCCAGGAGCACGATCCCGTGCAATTGGCGCCATGCGTCGAGCGCACGATCTTGTCGTGCTGCCAGCGCTTGCGATAGGCGTCCTCCCAGCCGCGGCTTTCTTCGGTGGTGATGCCGTGGCCGCCGGCAAACGGCTCCCTGACCTTCTTGAAGAATGTCAGGCGATCGAGGAAATGCGACATGGCGGATATCCTTCAGCGAGCAGGACTGATTGACGGCGAAGACGCCGGGGCACGACCGCGCTCGATGTCGAACAGCAGGGCGCCCCGGCGGGTGTAGAAGAACCAGGTGATGGCGATGCAGCTCAGGTAGAAGGCGAGAAACCCGTAGAGAGCGAGCGATGCCCCACCGGTCATCGCGATCGACGAACCGAAGCTCTTGGGAATGAAGAACGCGCCGTAGGCCGCGATCGCCGACGTGAAGCCGATGATCGCCGCCGATTCCTTGTCGGACTGCATGCGGCGGGTATCCACCGATGCGCCGGGCATCAGCCGGTCCATGTCCTTGCGCATGATCGCGGGGATCATCTGGAACGTCGACGCATTGCCCACGCCGCTGGCGAAGAACAGCAGCAGGAACATGGCGAAGAAGCCGGCGAAGTTCTTCTCGCCCAGGAAGTACACCACGCCCACGGCGCCCAGGGCCATGACGACGAACACCCAGAAGGTAACGCGGCCACCGCCCCAGCGGTCGGCGACCCACCCCGTGAGCGAGCGCGACAGGGCACCGACCAGCGGGCCGAGGAAGGCGTACTGGAGCGCGTTGATCTCGGGGAACTGCGTCTTGGCGAGCAGCGGGAAGCCCGCCGAGTAGCCGATGAACGAGCCGAAGGTGCCGGTGTAGAGCCAACACATGATCCAGTTGTGCCGGCGCTGGAAGATCACCGACTGCTCGGCGAACGAGGCCTTGGCCGAGGCGATGTCGTTCATGCCGAACCAGGCGGCAAACGCAGAAGCCGCGATGAACGGGACCCAGACGAAGCCCGCGTTCTGCAGCCACAACTGGCTCTCGCCCGACGCCTCCTTGACGACCTGCGGCGCGCCGCCCAGCCAGCCGAACACGCCCGCCGTTATGACCATCGGCACGACGAACTGCACGACGCTTACGCCGAGATTGCCGAGGCCGGCGTTGAGCGCCAGTGCGTTGCCCTTTTCCGCCTTGGGGAAGAAGAACGAGATGTTGGACATCGACGAGGCGAAGTTGCCGCCGCCGAAGCCGCAGAGCAGCGCCAGGATGAGGAAGATCCAGTAGGGCGTCGCGGGGTTCTGTACCGCGTAGCCGATGCCGACGGCTGGGATCATCAGCGACCAGGTCACCAGCGTCGTCCACAGCCGTCCGCCGAAGATCGGGACGGTGAACGAATAGAAGATGCGCAGGGTCGCGCCAGTGACGCCGGGCAGCGCCGCCAGCCAGAAGAGCTGATCGGTGGTGTAGCGGAAGCCGATCGAGGGCAGCTTGGCCACGACCACCGACCACACCATCCAGACCGCGAAGGACAGCAGCAGCGACGGGATCGAGATCGCGAGGTTGCGCCGGGCGATCCGTCGGCCGGTCTGCTCCCAGAACACCTTGTCCTCCGGCCGCCAGTCCTCGAGCGTCTTGCCGGAAAGCTTGCCGACATGCTCGGGGCCGTGGATTTCCCGCATTTCCGGCAGTTCGGGCAGCCTGTCCAGCGCCTCGCCTGCCGCCTCGCGCTCCATGGCGCGGATCGACGCGTGCATCCAGACCAGCGACACGGTGGCGACCAGGAACAGCAGCATGAAGCAGCTCGTCCAGACGCCGGTCAGATCGTTCAGGACGCCAAAGGCGATCGGCAGCACGAAACCGCCAAGGCCGCCGACCAGGCCGACCACGCCACCGACGGCGCCGACATGCTTGGGGTAGTAGACCGGGATGTGCTTGTAGACCGCCGCCTTGCCCAGGCTCATGAAGAACCCGAGCACGAAGGCCACCACGGTGAAGGGGACCAGGCCCATCTCCAGCGTGAAGGAGATCGGCCCGGTGATGCCCTTCACGACATACTGGGTCGGTGGGTAGGATATCACGAAGCAGGCGACCACGGAGACGCCGAACGTCCAGTACATGACCCGCCGTGCGCCGTACTTGTCGGAGAGCACGCCGCCATAGACGCGGAACAGGCTCGCCGGCACCGAATAGGCGGCACCGATCATGCCCGCCGTCGTGATATCAAGTCCGTAGACGCCGATCAGATAGCGCGGCAGCCACAGCGCCAGCGCCACGAAGCCACCGAAGACGAAGAAATAGTAGAGCGAGAAGCGCCAGACCTGGACGTTGCGCAGCGGCTCGAGCATGGCCGACATCGGCTCGGGCTTGGCACCGGCCTTGCGCCGCGCCGCCAGCTGCGGGTCATCCTTGGTGGTGAACCAGAAGACCACCGCCGTGGCGATCAGCGCCACGGCCCATATGTCGGCGACGGCCTTCCAGCCCCAGGCAACCATGACGAAGGGGGCTATGAACTTGGTCACCGCGGCGCCGACATTGCCGGCCCCGAAGATGCCGAGTGCGGTGCCTTGCCGGCCCGCCTCGTACCAGCGTGACACATAGGCGATGCCGACCGAGAAGGAGCCGCCGGCGATGCCGACGCCGAGGGCGGCCAGCAGGAAAGTCGGATAGTCGTAGGCGTAGGTCAGCAGCCAGGTCGCCACCGCCGCGGCGACCATGACGCCCACATAGACGACGCGACCGCCATACTGGTCGGACCAGATGCCGAGAAGGAGGCGGATCAGCGAGCCGGTCAGAATCGGCGTTCCGACCAGCAGGCCGAATTGCGTATCGGTGAGCCCGAGGTCCTTCTTGATCTGGATGCCGATGATGGAAAAGATCGTCCAGACCGCAAAGCAGACCGTGAAGGCGAAGGTGCTCATTCCGAGCGCCACGCCACGGCCCTCCGGAGGAGTCTCTTGAATACTTGTCGGTCGTTGCATCAGATACTCCCCAGGTCCCTCGCTCGCTTGCGACGCAGGGGAACATTGGAGTGATCCGCTTCAGCCTATTTGACGTGAATCAACTCCGGTGTTGGGCGCGAGAATCTTCGGGCATTTGTTCTCTTTTGCGAACGGAGTCCGTTCACATTTGGTAAGTCTCTGGCGGGCCTGGGATTGAGGCGTGTCGACGTCCGAAGGGAGGGCAAAAGCAGATCATGCGTACGACCGACTTGCCGCTGATCCGTCGTTCGAGACTGTTCGCCCAGGTGGCAGAAGCCGACCTCACGGCGATGCTGACGGCCTGCTTCGTCCAGACGCTGCCCGAGGGAGCGGTTCTCTGCCGCCAGGGCGAGAAAGCCGAATTTCTCCATATCGTCCTGTCGGGACGCGTCGGTTTGTTCGGCGAGGCTGCCCGCGACGAAGCGCTGGTGGAGTTCTTCGGTCCGGGGGACGCGTTCATTGTGCCCGCCGTGGTGCTCGACGCTCCCTACCTGTTGACGGCGCGATTGCTGGGCGAGGGCCGAATCCTGATGTGGCCGGCCCCGGCATTCCGTGCCCAGGTGCGGGCGACCGGCTCCCTGGCATACGGAGCCGTGCTGCTGCTGTCCGGCTACTGGCGGACGCTGGTCGGCCAGATCAAGGATCTGAAGCTCCTCTCGGCGATCGAGCGGCTCTCGGCATTCCTGCTGGCCCTTGCGCCGCGCCATGCAGGGCCTGTCACGGTGACCCTTCCCGGCGGCAGGCGGCTGGTGGCGGGCCGGCTGGGCATTACGCCGCAGAGCCTGTCCCGAGCCTTCGCCGCGTTGCGGCCTCTTGGCGTCAGCGGCGGTGGACGCCAGGTCCTGATCGCCGATCCGGCGCGTCTGCGCGAATTCGCGGGCGGTCGCACCCTGAAGTGACAGGCACGGCAAGGCGGGAACACACGCTCAACATCCCGGCGGCCCGGCATTCCCCTTGGGACGCCACAGCATCGGCCCGTAGATCGCGGCGAACCCCGCGAAGGCCACCACCCAAGCGCAACCGGCGACATACAGCAGCACGACGTCCGCGGCCGACGGGATGGCCGCCGCGACGCGTGCCACGGCGGCAAATGTCACGAGACCATAAACCATCACGGTCCCCGGGGACGCCACGAGCTGCCGGCCGGTATGACCCAGCGTCGCCCGGGTCATCACCGCCAAGGTCATCAGGCCGATGGCGCCGACGCCCCAGGCATGCGCACCGGCGCTTGGCGTGATGAAGTCCGGTATCAACAGCGAAAGTGCGATCAGCAGGAAGCCGATGGGAACGAAAGCGTAGGCCATGTGGAGGACCAAGACGAGTTTGTCGTCGAAGGCCCGGTAGCCGACCCAACGGGCAAGCCGCATCGCCAGCAGTATGCCCGCCGCCGCCGCAATCACGGCAGTTACCGTATCCTGAGGCGCCACGATCCACGCAGCCAGCGCCGCAACGGCTGCCGCCATGCTCGCCATATCGAAGCGATCGAATGGCGCAGGCAACGGCCCCGGCGCGGACCGCAGCAAGGCATTGCGCGTGAAGTTCGGCACGATGCGACCGCCGATCAGCACGATCAGACCGACCGCGGCGGCGAGCCCGATGCGCTGGCCATAGGAAGCGACACCATCGCGTAGCACCTCGATGTGGAAGATGACGTTGCCGGCAATCAGCACCCCCAGCACGGCGAGGAGCTTCAGATTGCGCCGGTTGCCGCTGACCACGATCTCACGGCCGGCGATTGCCGTGACCATGAGCAGGAACGCGAGATCGGCCAAGGCCGCGACCTCCATGCCGGTCAGGCCCGAGACAGCCATGGCCACTCGACCCGCCAGCCACGCGACAGCAAGGGCAAGCAGCGCCCGGCCCGCGATCGGCGGCCGGCCGGTCCAGTTGGGGATCGCGGTGAAGAGAAACCCCGCGATCGCCGCCGCCGCATAGCCGTAGACCATCTCGTGGATGTGCCAGTCGCGGGCGGCGAGGCCCAGAGGCATGTCCACCGCGCCCTGGAAGAGCGGCACCCAAATCAATATACCGACAACTGCAAATAGTGAGGCACCCAAGAAGAACGGCCGAAATCCGTAGCTCAGGAATGCGGTGCCAGCAGCCGGCGGATACAAACTCATCATACTATATATCTTTGCCGGGGCCGCGTGGCGCGCCTTGATCGACATCAACGGAGACAGGTCGACTGCACCGGTTGTCCGCGCCACGGTCGCGGCGGTCGATACCGCCAGCAGCATCCATTCGCGCAAATGTGTGCCGCAGGGGGCATTTCTGAGAGTCACTCGATTTTGCCCAGGAATGGCGTCCCCGAGAGGATTCGAACCTCCGACCTCCGGTTTAGGAAACCGCTGCTCTATCCGGCTGAGCTACGGGGACGTGGCGGCGGATATAGCATCCGATCCATATGGCGTCTGCAGTTTTTCGACAATCGCCAATGGCTGGTCTCGCCTTCCGTCCCATGTCCTCTCCCGACGGGGTTATGATGAATCCGCAAGACTGCCTTCCTCAAGATGCTCAATTCGCATCCGTGACCCTGGCGCGGGACGGGTCCATCCCTGAAGCGCATCGCACTCGACACCCGCCGCCCGTGTCTCCCGGATTCATGTGCGCTGCTGTACGGCCTTGGCGGCCATTGCCTCCGCCTGCTGCTTGACGACCCGTCGAACGCTTGTGATGACTGCAGCGGGACCGTTGCCGAGCCGGCCAAGGCTTGGAGAAGTGTGACATACTGCAAATAGAATCCACCGTTCGGCCGGAAAGGACTGTCTGTGAATTCGAGATCAAGCGTGACGCCTTCAGGAGTCGGGTTTTCGCTTTCGGACCCGGAGGCATTCCGGTCAACGGCCAGGGTCTTCGTGAATTACGCGGGTCAAATGAAGCCGGGGCTTGCCGACAGGCTCTTCTTCAAAGTGCTGAAAGCCGCCGCCGATGGCGACCGACTGCAAGGCGAGCGGGACCAGCATGCAGCCGTATGTGCCTTCCTCGACTGCCTCCAGTACGTCGCCAAGCAAGGCCCATCGACACCCGAGACCTACACTTTCGTCGCCAAATGCGCTGAATACGACCGCTATCTCGATCAGAAGGTTGCCGAGTACCGCGCCAACTCCCGCGACGTCTGGTCGTCGCACGCGCTGAAGAGCGACAACAACGTCATCCTTGCCAAAGTGGTTGATGAAATAGCCATTCACATGCGGTCTTTCTCCGACCCCGCACAGAGCTATCAGAACCTGGTCGACTACACGCATGCCAGGATCAAGGCCCTGGTCCCGGCCGAGATCGCCGACATGCGTCAGGAAGCAAACATCGCGTTGGTACTTCCTTTCCTCGAAAGAGCACTGCCCGTTCCCGGTGACGTTGCTGAATTCGGCTGCTTCCGAGGCATTCTGTCCGTCAAACTTGCGTTCCTGATAAAGGCCATGGGCGTTCAAAAACACTACTACGCCTTCGATACGTTCCACGGCTTCGAGATCGATGATCCCGCCGGCGGCGCATTGGGTATCGGAGCCTTCCGAGACGACGCGTTCAACGCCTTCGCCTTCCTGACTCAATGGTCTCGCATCCTGCCCCTCACGCCGATCAAGGGTGATGCGACCAAGACCTGTGCCCAGTTGACCAAGCCGCTGAGTTTCGTCTGGCTCGATCTTGACATGGGCGTACTGATGGACCCGGTCTTACGGAAGATATGGCCCTTGTGCAGCCTCGATACGATTATCGGCGTCGATGACGTTGGCCGCCCCGAAACCCCTACCGTCGCGCCCTGGCTCGAGGAGTTGATCGCGGTTGGAGCCCTTGAACCAATCTTCAACAGCGACGAAATCGCACCCAACACATTCATTCGGTTCCTGAAGAAGAAGGGAGCATTCCCGGAGGGCAACGTCGGTGAACGCCGCCACATCCATCATCGATAGCGGTCGCCGCCTGAGAGATATCGCACGTAGCTGGCCACAGCCGGCCCGATTGGAGTGAACGCCGCTCGATATCCAGCAGCCCTGAGGGACTCCAACGGCGCTTCGGTAAAGTACTGGTACTTGCTGCGAAGCCCTTCCGGCATCGGCACGTAGGATATCTTCGGCTCGCGCCCAACGGCGGAGAACAGCGCCTCGATGAGCTCCCTGAATGACGTTGCCGAGCCGGTTCCGACGTTGAACAGGCCATACCTGGGCCCCGCTTCAAGACACCACAGGACCACGTCCACGACATCGTCGATGTAGACGAAATCGCGCTTCTGGCCGCCGTCGACGAAGTCGTCCCTGTGGCTCTTGAAGAGCTTGACATCGCCACCAGCGGCAGCCGCCGCATAGTTCTTGGCGACGACGCTCATCATGTCGCCCTTGTGATACTCATTTTGACCAAAGACGTTGAAGAATTTGAGGCCAATGCACTTGGGAGGCAATGGGAGGCCTCGCGCCAGCCTCTCGGCAAAGACGAGATCGAACTGATGCTTGCTCCAGCCGTACAGATTCAGCGGCCGGAGTTCACGAAGCGCGGCGAAGGACGTACCATCGGCAAATCCCTTGGCACCATCACCATAGGTTGCCGCCGACGAGGCATAGATCAAGGGCACACCGCGCAGGGAACACCATTCCAGCAGCCGCAACGAGAACTGGAAATTCGTCCTGATAATCTCGTCGCCATCAGTGGCCGTCGTCGACGAGTTGGCTCCCATATGGATGACAGCCTCGACTCCCTCCACCTGCTGCAGGAACGTCGGGAGATCATTTGGAAACACGTAGTCCCGGAACATGCGCTTGCGAAGATTCAGCCAGCGTGTGTCCTGCCCCAACCAGTCGCAGGCGACGAGATCGTTGCGACCCCGTTCATTCAGGGCGGCGACGATATTGGATCCGATGAAGCCCGCTGCTCCGGTCACGAGGATCATGCGGCCATCCTCTCACGGCGCCCCGGGATAGTCGGGACCAAGTGCTGCGTGGCTTTCACAATCGCGGTCCTCGAGCGGCAAGACGATCGAGCGCGCTGGCTGGCGCCAACTGGAGATCATCGCCTAACTGCCACCCTGGCCGGCGATTCTTCCGTGCGAGCCTCTCGGTCTCCATTCTGGCGCCCTATCGCGACAAGTTTCGTCGTCGACTGCCCCGGGATGAGATCCACGGTAATGACCTGGCCTCCCGCCTTGATCACGGTTTCAGCGCCAACAATCTCCTCGACTTTGTAGTCGGCGCCCTTGACCAGGAGGTCGGGCACAAGGAGGTCGATCAAGGCGGACGGCGTGTCTTCGTCGAAGACCACGACCAGACTGACGTGGTCGATTGCACCGAGCACCGCCGCGCGGTTGCCTTCCGTCTGGACCGGGCGGTCATTTCCCTTGAGGCGCCGGACCGATGCATCGCTGTTCAACCCCAAGATGAGCCTGTCGCAGGCCCGTGCTGCCTCGCGAAGCAATGCCACATGCCCGGGGTGCAGAAGATCGAAACATCCATTCGTGAAACCGACGACGAGGCCCTGTCGCTTCCAGATCCGACGAAGCCGTGCTGCCGTCTCGGCCGTAACGAGTGCGCCCTTGGAGATTCCCTCGTCGTCAGCAAGAAGTGATCGCTCGGCTTCGACTTCGTCCGCCAGGACGACGGCAGTGCCGGGCTTGGAGACGGCAATTCCGGCCGCGAGGTTCGCGAACGCCATCGCCTCGGCCGTGGAATGACGGGAGGCAAGGCCGAGAGCAAAGGCCGCGATGACCGTATCCCCGGCACCGGTCACATCGAAGACCTCGCGGGCATGAGTAGGCATATGCACGGAAGGGCCGCCCTGCCGGACCAGAGACATCCCGGCTTCCGATCGGGTGACCAGAATATTCGCCTCTGTCGCGGTCGCTACGATCCTGGCGGCGCGATCGACATCATCGACGGTGGCGACAGGCAGGCCGGTGGCCCACTCGAGTTCGGCAAGATTGGGCTTGATGTAGGTGGCGCCGCGATAGGCGGCGAAATCCCGCCGTTTCGGATCGACGATGACCGGCAGGCCGCGAGCACGTGCCCAGCCGATCGTCTGGGCGAGAATCCGGTCCGTCAGCATTCCTTTGTTGTAATCCGACAGCACAACCAGGCCGCAGTTGCCGATCCGACTCTCGATTGCAGCCAGAATCTCCTGTTCGCACTCCGCAGTTGCGGTCGATACATCCTCCTTGTCGAGCCTCAGGATCTGGTGCTGTCCGACCGTGAAGCGGGTCTTGACCGTCGTCGGCTTGGTCGCAGATCGCACAAGGTCGAGCGTGATCCCGGCCGAGGAGAGCACGGCAGCCAGCCTGTCGCCGTCCGCATCCATGCCGATGCAGGAGATGAGATGGGCGACTCCGCCCAGGCCAGCGACATTGAGGGCGGCATTCGCCGCCCCGCCGGCGGCCTCCCGCGTCTGCTGCTGGCGCATGATCGGCACCGGCGCTTCGGGCGAAATGCGCTCGACCGTTCCGAAGACGTAGATATCAAGCATCGAATCGCCGACTATCAAGACCGGCTCGGCGGCAGGAGACCAGCGCTTCGTCAAATGCCGTCGAAAGGCGGCCGCCCGATCGCTACTACCCGCGGAATCCGAAGAACCAAACTCCTTACCATTCATCATTCTTGTGTCCTGCTTCAGCAGTCCGTTCGTGGGGCAGTGGCAGTTCAATGTGCGGCGCCATCGTCGGCACTGATCTTCACCAACACCTCAGACCCGGCCGGCGCGGTCGGATCGTCGAGCGCACGTCGATCGACCGCGTTCTCACCGCTGCCGAGGCCTGTAGTGAACCCGCCAGGCGGCGCACCCACCATCGCCATTTCGAAGTCGACGCGGGCCGCGCGCCACCTCCTGCCGCTGGCAACATTGATGAAACCATCAATGCGCCCCCCAAGACAAGCGGACCTCGCCGTCCAGTTAAGCCGGAATTGCTCGCGGCAATCCCGGAAGCTTGGAACCTCAGAACACGAAGTCCGCTGCCGTCAAGCCGGTGTTCGTTGTTGCGTTCACGATCAATGCAAGGTCGGTGGCGGGATTGAACGTGCCAGGCGTCACTGCGACATAGAGCGTATTGGATGTACCGGCCGTCGAGATCGCGAGATGAGAACCGTCAGTGTGCAGGGCGGAGAGGTCGATCTTGTCCACGCCAAGCTTGAAACCGACGATCGTATCATAGCCAGTATTGAGGTTGCTGTCCGCGTAGGCGCTATAGACGAACGTGTCCTGGCTCGACCCGCCGCTACCGGCGTACAGCGCATCTGCGCCAGCATTCCCCTGGATCCGGTCGATTCCGTTGTCGGCGATGATGACGTCGCCACTCGACGAGCCAATGACATTTGGCACGTTGATGATCGAATCCTCATATGTATAGATGCCGCTCAGATTCGGACCGCTATTGATATACGCATTGTGGCCGTTCAGCAGATCGACATAAACACTCATGCTCGGATTGAGCGCATCAAAACTGATCGTGTTGTTGGTGAAGCCGGATACCCCCACCATCGCCGACGCGCCGCCCCAGATTTGGTTGTACCCACCGTTGGTGTCGCCGCCGACGAATACATTAAAACCGCCGCCGCCGTAGAGTGCGTTGGTCCCCGTGCCCCCAGCGAGCGTCGTCGTGGCGCGATTGTCCGCCGCTTTTGGCGTCGGATTGGCGTAGAGCATGTCGTCGCCGGCACCACCAACGATCGAACCGCCGATTTGGCCACCGACAATGGTGTCGCCGCCCGTGCCGCCGACCATCAGACCGGAAACGATGCCGAACGTCGAATTGGCGACCTGGCCGCCGCTGCCGAGGAACACATTGCCGCCGAGCATGCCGGCGTTGACCAGATTGCTGCCGGCGTGTTGTCCGAACCGCACGTCGCCGATGATCGTTCCCTGGTTGATGAATCGGTCGGTGCCCATGTTCCCGGCTGCATCATAGGCAAAAAAATTCGGCCCCGGGGGTGCCTGAGGATTGGGCCCGCCCGATATCGTTCCCGTGTTAACGGTCGTGTGCACGTCGTTGGTATCCCAGGTGTCGGAGTAGACAATGCCCACGGTGCTGCCCATGATTTTTCCGGTATTGAGCAGGTATCCCGCGCCATTCTCGCCGTATACGGCGGCGCCGTCGGTCGACGAGATGGTCCCATCATTCGTAATGAGGTGGCTGCCGCGGACCCTGATGCCGCCGCCGGACCCGCCGCCGGTGACGAGCCCGCCGGCATAGACGTGGATTTCGCCCCCCTCGGTGAACTGGCCGAGCGTGATTCCCCAAAAATGATTGCCGTTGACGGTGCCGGCTACGCCGACGGTGCCGTTGTTGGCCACTTCAATGCCGGCGAACCCACTCACGAGGCCGCCAGCGCCAACCATGATGTTGGTCGTGCCCATGCTCTGCCCGTTGAAGATGCCGTCGCCGATGGTCCCGGTAACCGCTCCGTTGACGACAATCGTTGCCGACTGCGACATGAGATCGAGGCCCAGGCCGGCTGAACCGGCGACGCTGCCGGTCGTGCTCACCGAGATCGAGACCTGTTGACCCGACGTGCTGCCTATTCCGTGAGATCCGGCGACCTGTCCATTGATGTTGAGGTTGCCACTGTTGGCGAAGCTAACGCCGTACGAAGCGGTGGCTGTCACCCGCGCGCCTTGGGTCACATTGAGATTGAAGACGCCATTTGTGGATGCCTGTCCGATGCCGAGGACGCCGGACACATTTCCGTCGATGGAGGCGTAAACGACGTCCTGGGAAAGAAAGATGCCGTTCGAGTTCAGCCCGGTTACGGCGCCGGTGGAACCGACATGTAGATACAACGCGTTCGACCCGGAAGAATTGATGCCGAATGTGCCTCCCGTCAGGCTGCCGTCGATCGTGTAGTGGTTCTGGGTCGTGGTATTGAGTGTTTGCAGGCCCGTCGTGCCGCCGCTGACGCTTGCGCCCGCCGCGACGATGGCCGTCGTGAGGGGCCCGCTAATCGCGACGTTCGGCGAAAACACCGATCCATGGATATCGACAGTGCCGGCCCCGGTCGCGAGGATCGCCGGCAGAGTGCCGTCGAGCGTCGTCAGGCTGATCCCGGCAAGCTGGTAGAAATAATCGCCTGGGTTCAGCGTGAACACCGGACTGGTATTAACGTTTGTATCGGTCGTTTGAATGATTGTTGCCATGTGCCCCCCCCCTTAATTTGCTTATATAGTGAATAATGTTGGCCGCCATGCAGGACTGCAAGGGCAAATGGACGAAACGCGACGAAAATCGAGGGCAAACCAAATTGCGATTGATCCGCAGAAATTCTTTGGGGAGGGCCGTTGGTTTCAGCGTTTTCCGGGCAGGATAAAGCTCCTTTGTGTCCTTAATACCTTGTGAAAAATTATGGTCTTTTATCCGGCGACCCGCGGGGAATCACCGGCGGGTTTGCTGTTCTTCCACCATTTCTGCCGCATCCAACGTCCAATATGGCGCTTTGTCGGCCGCCATGGTTGTTTTTCGTCCCTCAGACGCATCTGAGAAGGTCCATGGCGGCTGGGCGATGCTCGTTCGTCGCCGCCTTCGCCCGGGCCGGCACTCATCGCTCTCTGAGTGCCCTCGATGCTGTTTCGACCACTGGCGAAAAGATGTATTCGAGGATGCGTCGACTGCCGGTTCTGATTTCCACAACGGTCGTCATGCCCGCAGACAGCGGGACCTCTATCCCTTCAACGTTCACCGAGCTCCTGCTCGGCACGAGCGTGACGAGGTAAACGAGATTCTGCGTCCTCTGGGAGCCAGCGAAACCGGTGCTTCGAGTGGCCTTGGCCGGATCACCCTCGCTTTGCTGGACCTCCCGCTCCGGGATGGCATCGGTTGAAACACGCGTAACCGTGGCCTCCAGCGTTCCATAGCGGGTAAAGGGGAACGCCTCGACCTTCACCTCGGCCTTCTGGCCGGGCTTCACAAAGCCGATATCCTTGTTCTCGAGGTAAGCTTCGATTTCCAGTGAGGTCCCGCTCGGCACTATGCGCATCACTTCTTCGCCGACAGTAACCACCTGGCCGATCGTCGTCACACTCGACGCCGCCACCGTACCGGTGATGGGGCTCAGTATCGTCAGGTGAGAAAGCCGCGCGTTCGCCTTGGCCACCTTTTGCTCGAGCTCGGCGACCTGGCGCTCGGCGTCCGCAAGCTTTTGCCGATTGTCGGCAATGAAAGTATCAATCGCCTTGGCTCGTTCGCGGCTCAATACCTGTGCCCCGGCAATCGCCTCTTCCAGTTGCCCCCTGGTCATCGCGTAGTTGGTGGAATGAAAGCCTAGCGTTTCCTGGGCGTCCATGAGACTCGCCACCGGGCCTGCGCCGCTCTTGACGAGTGAAGAGCGCATGTCCACGCGTTTCTGCAACACCTCGACCAGTTTCCCCTGTGCGTCCATCATGGCCGAAAGGCGCTTGCCTTCAGCTTCTTTCTGCCGGACCTGCGCGTCCAAGGACGCGACATTGGCCGCGAGCATGGCAATGTCGGCCGAGAGCACCCGCTCCTCACGTAACCGATTTGTCTCGGGGATGTCGTTCGGCCATTGGATGGGCACTATTGCAAAGTTCGGATCCGTGGCTGCCTGTATCGCCGCAAGTCGCCGCAGGCTTTCCGCGCGATACGCGGCATAGCTCGCTGCCGCAGCAGCCTGCTCAGCCCGCGCTTCCACTGCCTCCAGCTCCAGAAGCACTTCGCCTTCCTTCACGGACTGTCCGTTGTGTACAAGGATCGCTGTCACCTTGCCGGTCTCGGACGGCTGGATCTTCTTGACCCGACCAGTCGGCTGAATCTTGCCATGGGCGGAGGCAATGATGTCGATCCGCCCAAAATAGGACCAGACAACGGACACCGTCACGAAGGCACATATGGCGAGAAGGAAGGCGATCTTGTTGGGCGAGGGCGGCGATTCGAGGATCTCGAGAGCGGCTGGCAGGAACTCGGCGTCCTGACGTGACATCGATGGACGACTGACGACCTTGGGCGGTGTCGCGACCTTTGCGGGGGAAGCAGAGCTCATGCGTTGGCCCGATCGCTCTGAAGGGTCCACAATGATGCATAGAGCCCGTTGGGGAGCCGAAGAAGCTCTTCATGCGTCCCCACCTCGACAATTCGCCCATCTGCTATGCCGATGATGCGGTTGCACGCGCGCACCGCCGCAAGGCGATGGGCGATGATGATCACCGTGCGGTTACGCACGATGCTGCGCATGTTCAGCTGAACCAGCCGCTCGCTCTCATAGTCGAGCGCGCTGGTCGCCTCGTCGAAGATCAGGATCGGCGGGTTCATCGCCAAGGCGCGCGCGATGGCTATTCGCTGGCGTTGTCCCCCGGAGAGATTGGCGCCGCGCTCCTCGATGATCGTGTCGTAGCCTTCGGGAAGCTTGGCGATGAATTCATCGGCGCCGGCAAGCCTGGCAATTGCCATCACCTGCGCGCGAGGCATTGCGGGATTGGCCAGGGCAATGTTGTCGTGAACCGAACGGTTGAACAGGATGTTCTCCTGCAGCACGACGCCAATGTGACTGCGCAACCATGCCGGATCGACGGTCGACACATCCATGCCGTCGACGAGGACCTGGCCTTCCTCCGGAATGTAGAAGCGCTGGATCAGCTTGGCGAGCGTGGACTTGCCCGAACCCGAGGCACCAACGATGCCAATGACTTCACCCGCGCGGATGTCGAGGTTGATGTCGTGTAAGACAGGTTTCGTTCCCGCGCGATACCGGAACGTCACGTTCTTCAGGCTGATCGCCCCCTTCGGCGGGGGGAGGGACATGCCGGCGTTGGGAGCGGGTTCCGCGGCCGCATTGAGAATGTCGCCAAGACGCTCGACGGAGATCTGGACCTGCTGCAATTCCTGCCAGAGCTGCGACAGACGCAGAACCGGTTGCGCCACCTGTCCGGCAATCATGTTGAAGGCGACAAGCTCGCCAACCGACAGGTCGCCGTCGATAACCGCCTTCGCGCCGAACAGAAGCAGCATGGCACTCGACAGCTTGCTCACGTACTGGATTGCAGTCTGCCCCTTGGCGCCCGTCATCGTCGCCTGGAACGCGGTACGAACATAAGCCGCGAGCTTCTCTTCCCATTGCGCCGCCGAAAACGGCTCCATCGCCGCCGCCTTCAGGGTATGAATGCCAACGACGCTTTCCACGAGGAACTGCTGGCTTTCCGCCCCTCGATTGAACTTCTCCTTGAGGCGTTCGCGCAACGCCGGCCGAAAGCCGAAGCCGATCGCGAGATAGAGCGGTATTGAGCCGATGACGATAAGCGCCAACGGCCAGGAATAGGCAAAAAGGACAGCCACCAAAACAACTGTGAACACGAAATCGAGGACGGCGAACAGCCCTTGTCCCGTCAGGAACGACCGGATCGATTCAAGTTCGCGGACGCGTGCGACCGTCTGGCCGGCGGCACGGGTCTCGAAATAGGAGATCGGCAGGCGCAGCAGGTGCCGATAAAGACGCATGCCAAGTTCGACGTCTATTCGATTGGTCGTGTGGGAGAGGGCATAGGTCCGCAGATACTGCAAGACGACGTCGAACAGTCCGATGAGCACAAGTCCGATGACGAGGACGAAGAGCGTCGAATAGCCCTTGTGCGTCAGGACCTTGTCGATGACGATCTGAAAGAACAGCGGCGTCACCAGCGCGAAGATCTGGATGAAGAGCGAACCCAGCAGCACCTGCCCCAAGGGCTTTCGATATCGGGCAAGCGACGGCAAGAACCATTGAAACCCGAACGTCTTGGGGTCCAGACCGGCGCCGAAAATGTGCCGTGCGACCAGAATTGCCAGTGGGTCGACCTGATCCACGAGCTCCTCAAGGGACACTCCCTTGTCGGTGCCGGTCGCCGGATCGAACAGGCGATAAAGCCCGCTCGGCATGAGCCCGCCAAAAATGAGGAACCGGCCGCCTTTCAGCCTGACAATCGCCGGCGTCGGCAGGCGGGCAAAACGTCTTGCGTCGACGCGCAGGAGAAGTCGCGCCCTCAGGCCCAGCAGCCTGGCTGCCCTGAGAATATCTTCAGGACCGCATGGCCCCCCGGCAAGAGCGAGCTCGCGGGCAAGCCTCGCGGGGTCGGACGCGATACGATAGTATCCTGCAATGGCGCACAGCGCTCGCAATCCAGGGTCCGGACCTGCGGCAGCGCCCCCTCTGCCTGCTTCGCTGTTCATCGCGCCACCTTGTCTTCGCGCCACCATTCACTGACGACGGGAACAAGCCCCTGACCGATGCGCTCCCCAACCGCATCGGCAATTGCGCATACATGCGCGTCCTCGCCCTCGATAGCGTGCATCCAGTTAAGCCTCGATTAAGCGATTTATACAATCTTGCAAGACGGGCGGTAACCGCCGTGAGCCATCTTGCCGCCGTCCTGAAAGTCGTCTTATGCTTGATAGTAATCGGCTGACGATGCCAGCCCTCAGGTCGTGTCCAGCCGCGTGGTCAGTTTCCAGGGTCGATCGCCAGTTGCGTTGCTTGCCGTGGAAATCCTCGAATGGCCGCAAATCCATCATGTCATATGATGACGGACTTGCCTGAAGAGGTCACGAAGCCATTGGTTGGGCGCGGCGTGGCCGGCCCCGGCGTCCCGGGATCCACATTCGTCAACCTGAATCTCGGCCAGCCGTCATGACAGGTTCACGTCCGCGGTCGAAGTCGGGTAGCCTCATTTTCCACGTCGCGTCCGGTTGCGGTGGCGACGGTGAGTTCTCGGCGCAATAGAGCAGGAACGATATGGCAAACCCAGTAGATCTGAAGTTTCACGTTTCCGCCCAGCTCCTTGCGGAACTCACGCAGAACGGCAGCAACAACGGCGTCAACGCCTATCTCTGGTATAATAATACCAGTGCCTTCACGACCGTGATCTCGAACGGGGTGGCGTCCGGGGGGACGTTCAATTCCACCACCGGGACGACCGACTGGACGCTGACTCTCACCCCGGATTCCGGGACCGCGGCGGACCAGGTTTCCGGCGGCAAGGTCTACTTGCTGATCCAGAGCAACCCGACCTCTACTCCCACGATCAACGACCTCACTACGCTGATCGGCACCACGGAAGGCAACATCAACCCGGCCAACGCCTTCGCCTGGAACTTCAGCTACGACACATTCGAGGTCGCGCTGGCCAACAACACGGCGGACGTCGCCGACCTGAGCTCGATCAACAGTTTCGGGCACCAACTCGGCATCAGCGTCACCTACGCCGACAACACCGTCCAAGCACGTGGCTACAACTCGACCTATCCCGCCAGTGGCGCGACCAGCATCGACGGCCTGATCAACACCGCCGCCGCATCGGTCCCGGGGCATGGCTCGACACCCGCGGTCATCAACTTCCCGACCGGCAGCACGCTGGCGGGCCAGGGCATGATCGCCATCACGCCGGCGACCGACAACGGCAACCAGGCGCCGGCCGGCTACACGACCGTCTGGCAAGCCACCCAGAACTGGCAGGACTACGTGACGACCGTGGGTGCCCTCTCGGATGTCCAGCTGGTCGGCCATTTCAACGGCGCCAAGGATGGGTCTCCGACTTTCCAATATCACAATGCCGGCTACTACGCCTATTCGGTTGCCCAGCAAAGCCTGGCGGCGGGCGCCTACGGCGCCGCCGGCGACTATTTCGTGCTGTCGCCCGACGCCTCGAGCCAGATCAAGGGCTACGTCGTCATCAGCCAGCAGAGCCTGATGGACAATCTCTACTCTCCGGGGCTCGGCACCGCGCCGGCCTACTTGTTCAGCGATGCGGCGCTGCAGAACCCGTACAACCTCGACGGCGCCTCGCCCACCGGTGAGATGAACACCGGTGCCAATAACCAGTGGGGCAATATCTTCACCCAGCTCTTCACGGGATTCTCGGGCGGCTATTATGGCGGCCTCGGCCAGTCGATCCCGACCCACCACGGCAGCCCGTACGCACCCGCCACCACCGTCAATCTCGACCAGAACTACAACTGGGACCCGACCTATGCCTTCGACGGGGCGCGCGCCAACACCATCGCGGCCGCGCAGCACTACGACCCATACGCCAAGATCTACTTCGACAACTCGAATGTCTACGGGACGGCCTATGGCGACGCGCTGACGACCAATTTCACCAGCTCGGTGACGGTCCCGGTCTACAACACTTCCGGCGGAGTCGACGTCCAGACCATCGATCTGTGGGGGTTCGGCGCGACCGAAACCATGACCACGGTGCCCGGGACCGGCGGCTCGGGACAGCCGCCGTCGACCAATTTCTACGCGCCGTACACGATCGACAACTATATCGCGCCCGGCGCCGCGGACTACGCCGTGCCGATCAGCCCCAGCAGCGGCAACAACCTCAGCCTCAATCTCGCCAACAACGGCCTGGTGGTGGACCCCGATTCGGCCAACATCCAGCTCGGCATCTATCTCGGCGCCGGCCAGTTCCAGTACCTGGCGCTGCCGACCGGCGCCGACCAGCACGGCGGCGGCTACTGGCAGACGTGGCAGATCACGCAGGACACGTCCAAGCCGGCGGGGCAGCAGTTCGGGATCGCGTCGATTCCAATCCCGGCCAATTTCAACGCCGTGCCGCCCACGGCTTACGTCCCCTACACCTCCGCCGGTCAGGTCGGCGCGCTCAATTTCGACAACCTTCCGGCGGTGGCGGGCCAGACCAATTGGTACCAATTGCTCGTCGGCGGCAAGACATTCAACTTCTATGCCACGCTGAACGGTTCCTCCGACGTGACGGCACTGGCGGCCGACGGGCTGGCCAACGTCACGCCGCCCAGCGGCACTCAAACATCGATCTCGCTTTCGATCGTTCCGGGTTCGATGGACTCGCTGCCCTCGTCGGTCATGGAGGCCTATTCGTCCAGCACCGTGATCGCCGGCCTGGCCCAGCCGACATCGCCAGTGGCCGGTACATTGTCCGGCAGTGGTCTCACGCTCGCCCTCACGCCCGTGCAGACGGGTGCAGGCCAGGGCCAGGCGGTCGATGTCGCATCGTCCGTCTACCTCACTTCCGGGACGTCGCTGGGCTTCGGCTGGACGGGGACGAGCACGGCCGCCAATACGTCGAGTTGGATCTCGGCCGCCACCAACAAGATCGCTGCCTCGAACGTGGCGCACGTCGCAGCTATCGACCTCACCGCCGGCTTGACGGTCAACAGCTGGAACGTGACGCCGGACATCGACGGCCAATGGACGACGCCGACATCGTATGCCTTCACCGCCGGCGCCTATGCCGTGCGGATGACCGAAATGCTGGCCGACGGCGTGACGCCCTACGGCAAGGCGAGTTCGCCGGTGTACGTCGTGATCTCCGCCACCGGCGCCATCGTCGACACCGCCGCCCACATCTCGGGGGCGCTCGACGCCTATCAGGCGGTGAACGCCTCCCTCACATCGATCACGGTCTCCGACAACAATCCGATCACTGTGAACTGGGCCGGGATGACCGCTGATTCGGCGGCTCTGGCGAAGACGGTGAACGCCAATGCCTCGGCCTACAAGCTGAACGTCGTCGACCAGTCGACCACCATCATTGCCAACCTGGCCGCCTTGAACGGCAACGCCACGGTCGTCGGGATCGGCTTCACCGATCCGGGGATCCCGACACTCACCTTCACGAACGCCGACTACACGACGACCTACAGCACGGCGATCGGCGAGATGATGGGACCGCGCACGATTTCCGTCACCGGCGTTACCGGCGAGTCCTACACTGCTTTCGAGCAGGACTACAGGCACGGCGTGCTGGCGAGCGGTGCCAACGGCTCCGGCGTGCTGGAGCTGACGCGTCAGTTCACCACCGGCTATACCGGCAGCGGCCCCATCACCAGCGCTGCGACTTGGGAGCACGACATTGATTCGGCAAGTCGCGCCGTCCGCGACGTTTACACGACCGCCGTCTTCTCGACCATGCCGGCGCCCTATCCGGTGGCCACTGCGTCGGGTGCGTCGTATCCGTCACCCGGCCCAACGAATTTGACGTTCGCCTCCGTCGAATACGACTATGCCAACGGGGGCGCCTCACCCGTGCTGTCGACCTACTCCTATTCCAATACCTCGGGCCCTCCCGGCTCGATCACGGAAGTCGACACGTTCGACGTCAACAATCACCAGACGAGCCAGAAGTTCAGCGGCTTCAACCCGCAGGCGTCGAACAACTACGTGGCGGCCACCGAGACCGACTTTGCCATGATCAACGGCGCGCAAGTCGTCACCGCCACCAAGAATTTCTACCAGTACATCACGCCGGTCTCGGGAAATCACTACACGCTTGCCGAAGAGACGCTGGATTCCTCGGGGCGAGTCACGAGGCACTTCTTCTCCGGCCTGTACGGTGCCGTCGGTGAAGTGTTCTCGTCGTACGAGCATGACTTCCTGGGCGGTACCTTGAGCGGCAGCAAATACTTCAAGACCGGCATCCAGGGTCAACCCTACACCAGCGCTGAGATCGACCTCAACGCAAGCGGCGACGCCGTCCGGGTCGCCGTCACCGGCATCACCAGCCAGGCCTACTCGTCCTACGAGAACGATTATGCCTATGCCAACGGCGCCTGGGGCGGCGGCGGCGTGGTCGGGCAGAAGTATTTCTACACGAATATCGAAGGCCAGAGCTATACGGCCAGAGAGGTCGACCTCGATGCCACGGGCGCGATAACGAGCGTCACCTACAGCGGCTACACCGTCACCGGCACCCAGCCCTACTCCTCTCTCGAATACCTCTATGCCGGAGGCACGGCGACCGGCGCCTACAACGCCTACGTCACCAACATCGCGGGCCAGAACTGGACCGGCGAGGAACACGACTTCAACACGGCCGGCCAGCTCGTCCGGCAACTGTTCACCGGCGTCACCGACCAGACCAGCACCGCGTACGAGTACGACTACGCCAATGGCAACGGCGTGCTCACCGGCCAAAAATTCTATTACACCAACGTCCAGAACCAGGGCTATTCGACCTACGAATACGACTACACGGCAGCCAGCGCACTGGCCCTCGAGATCTACAACATGAACGACGGCAGCCACCGGATCATCGGCACGTCGATCAGCCAGACCATCGACAGCATCTTCGACGACCTGACGACCGGCGGCGGCGGCGCCGACACTTTCGCCTACACGCCGTATTTCGGCCAGGCGACCATCACCGACTTCACTTCGGGAACCGACCTGATATCGCTGCCGAGTTCGGAGTTCGCCGACTTCGCGTACGTGCAAAGCCACACCCAGATCGGCGGTAGCACCGTGATCACCGGCACCAACGGCGATACCCTGACCCTGCAGAACTTCACCACGCCGCTGGTCTCTGGAGACTTCACGTTCACCTGAGCCACCACCGCTTTGCACCTTGGTCGTCGTCGCCGGCTGGTCGGTCGCGACGCGGGGCGAACTGGAACGCTGCCGCTGCCGCTTGCCTTGGAATATGCCATCGACTACGGTCGCCAAAGTGCAGGTTTCATCGGCAGAATCAGCACTTTTTGCACGAGATCACCGAGGTCATTCGGCCGTGTTTGGAACGGTCGACCGGAGCTTGAGATGAAGAAGCGCGTGGCGATTGTATCCAGCTACAACGAAGAGTGTGGTGCCGCCTACTACAGTTCGCGCCTGCTGAAGCACCTTACGGCCGAAGGCTATGAAGTCGAGGTCAAGAGGCTCCCGGTCTCCTTGTTGCGCATGCATTCGCCGGGATTCGTGAGGCGGAAAGGCGATCAGGAAATCGCAAGGATAGCGCGCGAGATCGCCGATTTTGACGCGGTGTTTCTCCAGTTCGAGCCCGGCCTCTATGGCACCCGGCCAAAGACATCGTACGCACGGGTCCTGCGACTTCTTAAGGCGGCGAAATGCGCCGTCATCACCATCCACGGCTTCAATCGGCAAATGGCGAGCAGGTCTTTGACCGCCTTCGGCGCCAACCTAGCCCGCATGCGGCCCCTGGCCGCTGCCATGAGTCTCATCGAAGGTGCGCTGGATCCGGTATTCGAGACCTTCTGGAATTACGTTCGGCGGGCGCCCCACGTCAAGGTGATGACCTTCAATCGCGGCGATCAGGTCCTGCTTCAGCGCTTTTTCGACCTCAAGCAGATAACAAATTATCCGATCTGCTACTTCGACCAGGAGGAAGTCGGCGAAGTTCGCGCCTCTCTCGACCGCGAGAAGTTCCTCGCCCAGTATGGCCTCGACCCCTCGCGAAAATACTTTGCCGTGTGCGGCTTCCTTGCCAACTACAAGGGGCACCTGACCGCGATGAAGGCCCTGGAGTTCCTGCCCGAAGACTGGAGCTTCATAGTGGTCGGCGGAGAACATCCGCAGGCACTCGAACCGGACCGCGACATCGGTCAGTACGTCAGGCAGCTGCTGTCCTTCCCCCTGTCCGTGGACAGGCCTTCTTCCGACAACAGCCTGGAGATCGAGGGAGGCGTACGCGGCCTGAAAAACCTGCTCGGCGGCCCGGTGGTTCGGACGGACCAGTTGTACCGCCGCGAATTGCGGGACAAGCTCTTCAGCAAGTCCGAGTTCAAGTATTTCTTCCCTTCGACGGAGATCAAGCACCGGATCCACTATCTCGGGCAGGCGTCGGACGAAGACATGCCGAAATTCTATGCGATGCTCGACTACGTGGTGCATCCCTACATGCGGACGAAGGAGGGCCAGAGCGGATCCGGACCCGCAACTTTCGCGATTGAATTCGGCTCCCGCGCCCTTTTCTCGAATGCGCCGGTCTTCCGCGAAATGGGCCAGTACTTCGACGGCGCGATGCAATACTTCAATATCGGCAATTTCATGGAGTTGGCCGATCAGCTGCAGCGCTTCGACAGCTTCGAGCCCGGTCTGGCCGCCAATCGGCGCATCGCCCTCGAGACATACAATCCGAAAGGGATGATCAACACCTACCGGCAACTGATCGAGGCCTGACGAGGCGTCAGACGTGTTCGCGCACTGAATAGTAGATCATGAGCAGGAACACCCATACGCCGAACGCCGCAAGCGAGACGATCAGGACGGAAACCAGACGGCGCGGATAGGTGGAACGCTCCGCGAGCGACGGATTCACGAAGACCTCCAGATACATGGCCCGGCGGGAAGCCTCGAACTGGGCGCGCTGTAGAGACTGCACGGCCACATCGTAGAATTTTTCTGCCAACTGTCGGTCGGTTTCGACGTCTTCATAGCCGCGGATATTCTGGCTCATCGGAACCGAATTCCTGGGCGAATCCGAACCCGTGAGCCTGGCCTCCGCCTCACGTACCAGCGATTCCAGCGCTATGATGCGGTCTTTGAGCGTGACGACCATCGGCGAATTCTCACCCATCCGCGCGCGCGCCGTCAGATACTCCGTCCGGGCTTTGCCCAACTCTTCCCTGAGCTTACTGATTCCCAGGCGTGCCGCGTCAGCTTCCTTGTTCGGATCGAGTGACCGCTCCCGGTCGCGGAACTCGAGCATTGCCTGCCGAGCCTTGCGCAGCTTCTCCCCGGCTTCCTCGACCTGCTCCTGGGCAAATTTGACGTAGTCTGCACGGGCTCGCTTGGACAGGTCATCCGCAAGGCTTTCCGACAGGCTCAGCACTTCCCGGCCAATGGCCTGCGAGTCCTGGGGCGTAAAGGCGCGAATGTGAACGCTGACGATACCCGTCGTCAGCTCGAAATAGGGCTCTACCTTGCCTCTCCAGTAGTCGACAAGCCCTTCGATCGATGCGCGGGGATCCAAACGGGAGAAGTAGTCGGTCGACGGCCGGGAGAACATCTTCCGGAGATCGATCTTTTCACTGACCGCATCGACGATCGACCGACTCCTGATGTACTGGACAACGATGTTGGACTGCAGGCCGATCTGCGATGCCGATGCCATCCCCTGGAAAATAGAAGTGGCATCGTTGCGCTGGGCATCGGCCGAACGCACGCCGAACTGGATCTCGGTGACGTACTGGTCAGACGCGATCAACCCGTAATAGACGCTTGCCGTCACGGTCGGCAGACCGACAACCAGAAAGAAGACCAGCAACGGCACCCATCTCGTATGGCGCCCTGATCGATCGTCGTCAGTGGTCCAGCGTCCGAGAACGCGCTTCGCGGATACCACCCTCGCCGGACGCCCTCCGTCCTGCTCGCCAGGCACGAGTACGCCTTCGGCGGCTCGCGGCTGCATCTGCCCGGTTTCCACCAACTTCACCGAGGTCGATTGGGGTTGCGTCATCTTGCCAATATACTTGTCATGTCACCCTCAGAGAACGCTCATAATCCTCAAGAGCTTCGTCGATCGTCGTGAATTCACTCAACTTCCCTCGGTGAAGGACCGCACCCAAACTGCAGTATTGGCGGATTGTTTCGACATGCTGTGAAACCAGGATCAGCGAAGCCGACTTCATTCGCTCCTTGAAGGCGGCCGCGCATTTCCTTCGAAATCCAGCATCGCCGACTTCAATCACTTCGTCGACGAGATAGAGGTCGAAATCGAAGGCAAAGCTCGTTGCAACGGCAATCCGCGCGAACATGCCGGACGAATAGGTGCCGACGGGCATGTCGAAATAGCGGTCCAGCTCGGCGAATTCCTCGATCCAGCCGCTCACCTCGCGATTGTTCATGCCATAGACCCGGGCGAGAAAAGAAACGTTCTCCCGTGCCGACAGCAACGGGTGGAAAGTCCCCGTGAAGCCGACGGGAAACGACACCCTACCCTGCCGGATGATCCGGCCCCTGTCGGGCATCTCGCTGCCTGCGATGAGGCGCAGCAAGGCGGACTTGCCCGCGCCATTCACACCGAAGATGCCGATCCGACAAAGCGGCGGCAGCTCGAAAGTCACATCGTCGAGAATGACGTGGCGCCCTCCCGGCACGCCGTAGCTCTTGCTGACTCCTTCCAGGCGGATCATTGCGTCTTCATCCTGCGACGCAGCGCACGCTCGAGGATCAGGCCGGTGATCGTCGTCCCGAACGCGACGGCAAGAACGTAAGGTTTGTCGAGCCACGGCGGCTCGTAGTTTCGGAAGAATCCAGAGCGAAACCACTCGATGCACTGAAGCAGGGGATTCCAGACCAATGGTTCCCGTATCCACTCGGGCATGCTCTGCGGGAGGAAGAAGACGCCAGATGCGACATAGAGGAACCGCTGGACGATGATCCAGCCGTTGCTCCAGGGCTTGTAGATGTTGGTCATCACCGCGCTGATCAGCCCCAAGCCAAGCGCGAACATCCATGCCGCCAGGGTGGCATAGACCGCTTCGATTTGATTGTTCGACGGTGGGCCATATGAAAGAAGCTCGAATGCCCCGAACGTGACGACGATCGTCGTGAAGCCGATGAGAAGCTCCGTCAGGGCCATCGCCAGGACAAGATCCAGGCGAGCAATCACGGGGACCTGAAGGACGCTGATGTTGTCCTGGAACAGGTTCTGCGAATGGTCGATGACATGGATGAACAGGTAGAACGGCATCACCCCGGTTGCGTAGAAGAAGAACAGATCGTTGCCGAGTGGCGGGTGGCCGCCGTTGAACAGGCTGAGGACGACCCCGAGCGTGACGATCTGGATGGCCTGCGGAATGAACAGCGACAAGACGCCGAAGCGCGAATGCACCGTGCGATGACGGAAGTCGCGCAGGATCAATGCCACGAGGACACGTCCCTGTGCCATGAGCTGCTCGCCAAGGACCCTGCCTCGAGAATTCTCCCGTTCTGGACGACCACGCGACGGCGCCCGGGGCATTGGCAGAAATGAACTCGACCCGTCCGCGTATTCGGCAACGCCTCGCCCGGATTTCTTGGCAAGCAGGAACAGTTTCAGGTCGCGAATCCTTGAATTGCCCGGGGCCAACTGCACAGCGCGCTCCAGTACCTCGACCGCTTCTGCGTTGTCTTCGGCCTGCCCCAGCATCCGGGCCAGTTCGACGTGAATCGCTGCTTGATCCGGGGCTGCCGACATGGCTTGGCGCAAGTATCGGATGCCCTGCTCGCGCTCGCCGAGGCGGTCGAAAAGAATACCCGCCATGTAGAGATACTCGCCGTTCGCCGGATCGATCCTGATCGCCTCCAGGATCGCCTCCAGAGCAGGGCGATTCTTGCCGGTCGCCGAAAGGGAAGCCGACAGCAGGTGACATGTCGAAGCGTCTTCCGGCGAAGACTCTCGCATGCGAAGCAACAAGGGAACGGCCTGATCGTAGTTCCCGAGCTCGAAGAGAATGCGAGCCAGCTTCTCTCGGGGCGCCGCGGCATCAGGCAACAATCTTGCTGCCCGGGCCGCAGCATTGCCGGCCGCATGCAGATTGCCGGCTTTGTATGCCAGCTCCGCTTCCAACAAGAGGCTTTCCTCCGTCGGCGGCCCCCCATCGTTGATGGAATGGATGACCTGGAGCGCCTCCTCTGACTGACCTGCCCTCAGAAGGAGCTTCGCAATCTGCAATTGACCGGTCGGGGTCGTGCCGCAGTGCTCGGCCTGGCTCCGGGCCGCTTCGAGCGCTCCCGAAACGTCATCGGAGATGCTTCTGACGTGAATGAGAAGATGGTAGCTCGGCTCGAAAGATCGATCGCAGCCGATCGCCAGCTCGGCGTGCCGTTCGGCACCGTCGGCATCTTCGGCTTCAAGCAGCAGAACGGCCAGCCGGTGATGGAATGCTGCCTGGAGCGGTTCCCTTTCCACCAGCATTCTCATGGCAAGGATCGCGGTCGTCAGATCCTTGTTCACGTAGGCAATTTCCGAAGCAACCAACAAGTCATCGCGGGAGAGATCGTCACTGGCGTGGCCCAGCGACAGCACGCGGCGAACCTCTTCGATCGAGCTGTCCGCCGACAGCCTGGCACTGTCAGTTTTCGGCACGTTCATGATCTTTCTATCGGCATTTCGAAAGTATCGACCATAGCTCTTCGTGTCGGCCAAGGAGAGATCGCATCCCGTTGCCCAAGTTGACAAAAATCCTGACTATTGCCAGCAGTATCGGCCCGGACGGCCCGGCATTGATTTCCCGATAATACGCTCTGGCCCCTTTATTGCTCATGATCAATTTGCACTGTCGCCACTACAGGGGCTCGAGGCCCTGCAAATTCAACAAGTCCGAGGGCGCGGAATGTCCGACTTGCACACGCGTGGCGGAGTTCAAATGCCGCGTGCTGATCGTGAAACTCGATGCTTTGGGCGATGTATTGAGGACAGGCAGCCTCGTCCCGGTCATCTCGCAGCGGCACCCGTCACCGTTCATTTGCTGGCTTACGCGTCCGGAAGCCGTTGACATCGTTCGCATGATCGAAGGGGTCGATGAAGTAGTCGCCCTGGACGTCGATGGACTGGCTCGGATCAGCGCAGGCGGCTGGGACTACGTATATTCACTTTCAAACGACTACACCACGGCGTCCCTTGCCACTGCCGCGGGCGCTGCCCATCCGCCGATCGGCTACTCCGTTCGGGATGGCCTCCTCTGTCCGAGCAACGGCGCAGCAGAGCGATGGCTTCAGATGGCGGCATTCGATCGCCTGAAGCGCGCAAATACGGACAGCTATCAGCAGATCATGCTCGAGATCGTCGGAGATGAAGGGCCGATCGTTCCGCCTCGCCTTGTGGTCGACAGGGCACTTCTGGATCAGGCGGCCAATCGCGTGTCGAACCTCTATCCCGGCAGCACCAGACGACGCGTCGCGATAAATGTCGGATCGGGAAGCCGCTGGCCCAAGAAGATGCTCGATGTGTCTCAGATCGCCGAATACGCGCGAAGCGCGAGAGCCCGGCTGGATATCGACATTCTCCTGGTTGGGGGGCCTGCCGAGACATCGAAAGCCGATGCGATAGTCGCCGCCTGTGGTCCTGGTTCACCGGTCCGCGCCGCGCTGACTTCCCGTTCGGTGCCCGAATTCGTGGCCGTATTGCGACAGGTGGATGCATTGCTCTGCGGCGATACCTTGGCACTGCACGTCGCCACGGCGATCGGGCTTCCAACAGTCTGCGTCGTCGGCCCGACAAGTTCGGCGGAGCTTGCCGATTTCGACGGCTTGGTTCTCAAGACGTCCATCGACACGCTAGATTGCCTCGGCTGCTATGGGAATTGCAGCAAATCCGAGAACTGCATGTCCCTGTTCGACATCGAAGGCCTTGTCGATCTCACCGCGAGACAACTCCAGCGCGCCCGGGACGATGGCCGATCGTGGGGGCGCGATCAATCGCGGGAGAGGCCGTAGGCTTGCATTTCCTCGCGACGCTTGCCGAGCCCGGAAATATGTCTATTGAAGGGTCGCCCACCGGCCGGCTCAAACAGGACGACGCCGTGAGTAGTGACACCGAAGAGACGCCCACGCCCGCCCAGCTGTTTCTGGATCTGTCGCGCCTGGTCTTTGCCGCCTCGTCCCGTACGCCGACCGGCATTCCCCGCGTGGAACTCGCCTATGCGGAACATTTTATCGCCAACTACCCGGAACGGCTGAAGTTCGTGGTTCTCGATGCCGTCGGCCGCCAGGGCCTCGTGGATAGCCGACAGGCTGCGCTGTTTGTCTCGGAAATCGCCCAGTATTGGCGCAGGAATACCGCCTCCAACCTGGCATATGCACGGCTCGTTCTGCGCGCGCTCCGCATCCACGTTGATCTTCTGCTACGACGTCACGGCAGCCTGGCGCGTTCGATCGCCCGCTATCCCGGACGCAGCATCTACGTCATCCCCTCGCAGCTGCCCATGGAGCGGACTCGCATGATCGAGCGCCTGAAGCGGGACGGGAAACTGCGCCTCGTCTATTTCGTCCATGATATCTTTCCGAGCCTGTTCCCCGAGTATTTCCCCCCTGACGCCGAACGGCGCAATCGCCGGCGAATGGAAGGTGCTGCACGACTTGCGGACGTCGTCGTTGCCAATTCCCAGGACACGGCGGACCTGTTCCGGAGAAATTTCGCAAAGGATTGCCGCCTCGGCTCGGTCATTGCCGCTCCCCTTGGCGTCAACATCGCCAGCCATCGTGCCACCGGGGTCGCCGATCCGGGCCAGCCCTACTTCGTCATGGTCGGCACGATCGAGCCCCGGAAGAACCATCTGCTGATTCTCAACCTGTGGCGGTCTCTGCGGGCCGAGAAGGGGGCGGAAACGCCACGCCTCATTCTCATCGGCGGCCGTGGCTGGGAGAACGAGAATATCGTCGACATGCTGGAGCGCAGCCCGGCACTTCGGGGAGTAGTCGAGGAGCGCGGTCGAACCTCCGACGAAGCGATGGTGCAGCTGCTGGCCGGCGCGAGAGCATTGCTCATGCCATCCTTTGCCGAAGGTTTCGGGCTGCCGCTGGCCGAAGCCTTGTCGCTCGGCGTCCCGGCGATAAGCAGCGACTTGCCGGCCCTTCGTGAGGTAGGCGGCGACGTGCCGGAGTTCATCGATCCGATGGACGGGCCGCGCTGGCGATCGGCGATACTCGACTATGCCGCGCCGGAGTCGCCGCGCCGCCGGGCGCAGGTCGAGCGAATGGCCGGGTGGCGTCCGCCGGACTGGGACAGCCACTTCAAGCGTATTGCCGAGTGGCTGGACTGAACAAGGGGCAGATCCAGCGCCTCTGACCGGCCCGCCGGGCTTTCGCACCAGCGGTTCGGTGACCGGCAAGGCAAGGCGTCAGAATATGAAGTCGGAGGCGTGCAGGCCGCCGCTCGTGGTGGTGTTTGCGACCAGCGCCAGGTCGGTGGCGGAATTGAACGTGCCGGGCGTCTGCTCGACATAGACCGTATTGGAGGTTCCCGCCGTCGAGATCACGAGATGCGTCGCGTCGGTGTGCAGCGCCGAGAGGTCGATCCTGTCGACGCCGATCTTGAAGCCAACGATGGTGTCGTAGCCGGTGACCAGGTTGCTGTCGGCATAGGCGGCATAGGCGAAGGTATCGGCACCGCCGCCGGCGTAAAGCGCATCCGCGCCGCCGCCGCCCTGGAGGCGGTCGGTTCCGTTGTCGGCGATGAGGATGTCGCCGCCCGACGAGCCGATGACGTTCGGCACGTTGGCGATCGAATCCTCGAGCGTGTAGGCGCCGTCGTTGTTGGCGCCGTCGTTGACGTATCCGTTGTGACCCGTCAGCAGGTCGACGTAAACGCTGCGGCCGCCCGCGACATCGGCGTAGGACAGCGTGTTGTTGGTGAAGCCGGCGACACCGGGCATCTGCGACGCGCCGCCCCAGACCTGGTTGACGCCGCCGGCCGCGTCGCCGACGACGAAGGTGTTGAAGGCGCTGCCGCCGTAGAGTGCATTGCTGCCGGCGCCGCCCCTGAGGATCGCCTGGACCTCGCTGTCGGCAGCGGCCTGAGAGGTGTTGCCGTAAAGGAGGTCGTCGCCGTCCAGGCCGGCGAGGACGCCGCCCGCCGCATCGCCGACCAGCAGATCGCCGAATGCCGACCCCGACGCATTGTGGACGCCGGGCAGTTGATCGATGGCGATCGGCGTCACGCTCGAAGGCCCTTGCCAATAGCTCGCGCCGGCATCGCCCCGTTCGGCGACCTGCGCCGGCAAGTCGACATAGACGCCGCCGATGGCGTCGTAGTAACTGACGCTGTTGGCCGTCAGAACCGGATTGGGCGAGACCCAGACCGTCATCTGCTGGGTGGTGAAGGCCCCGACATCGTCGGCCACCGAAACAGCGACCTGGTAGCCTGGCGTGCTGCCCGCCGGCGGCAGGTCGCCGAGGTCGGGCGCGGTGACGAAGTTCAGCCGGTTGACGTTGAGCAGGTCGAAGAGCGCCATGTCCTCGCCGCCGGTGATCGCGTAGCTGAGTGTCTGGCCGGGGTCGGAATCGGTGGCGGTGACCGTCGTCACCAGCGTCTGGCTGGTCACCATGGTGATGCTGGCGATCGGACCGCCGCCGTTCGACGTGATCACCGGCGGATTGCCGGGCGGCGGGGGCGAGGGCTCGTTGCCGACGATGAAGTTGGCACCACTGCTGCCGTTGGCGATGCCTTGGCCCGTATTGGGAAGGGGCAAGCCGAACTGGTCGAGTCCTATGGCATTGTCGACGATCTGGTCGCCGGCGACTCCCGAAGCGACCGTTATGCCGTTGCCCGTGTTGCCGCTGATGTAGTTCGTGCGCGGCGCACTCGAATCCGCCGCCACGCCACCGATCAGGTTGTTGGCTCCGGTGCTCGACAGCAGGATGCCGCCGGCCGAATTGCCGAGGCCGGCCGAGATTCCGCTGTTCGTGCCGACCGCGGTGTTGAACACCTGGTTGTCGTAGGCCGCGCCGGTGATCGCAATGCCGTAGCCCGTGTTGCCCGAGAAGACGTTCAGCGGGATGACGGAATTGTCATAGCCGCCGATCACGTTGTCATGCGCCGTGCCGGTGATGAGCAGGCCGTTGCCGCCATTGGCCATGCTCGGGATGCCGACGCCGGTATTGACGGTCTTGCTGGTCCCCGTCGTGTTCAGCCCGGCAATGTTCGGATCGACAGTCACGCCCCAGGCATCCCCCGCGATCTCGATGCCGTTGTTCAGGTTGCCCGAGAAGACGTTGGTCCGGATCAGATTGTTGCCGCCGGTCGAGTCGATCAATATGCCATCGTTGCCGTTGGGCGCCGAGCCCTGGAACGCCAGCAGGCCGCCGAAGGTGTTGAAGGTCGTGAAGCCGCTGGCCGTGTCTGTGACGTAGATGCCGTTGAGCTGGTTGCCCGCCGATACGTTGCCCAGCGGGATGACGCCGCCGACCGTGGTGTTCCGCGAATCGCCATCGACCAGGATGCCGTTCTGGCCGTTGGCGACGGTGGTTGCGTTGTCGGCGCCGATGCCGAAGAAGTTGGCCTGCACCGTGACGCCGTCGGAATTCGTGACGTGCAGGCCGTTGCCGGCGTTGCCGCTCAGCACGTTGTAGTAGACGAAGGGATCGGTGACGAAGGTGCAGCCGAGCAATGAGTTGTTGTTCGCGTCGAGGATGAGGACGCCGTCGCCGCCATTGCCGACCGCCGAGTTCCCGTTGGCGCTGGTGCCGACGAAATTGCCGTTCAGGACGTTGTTCTCGGACCCGTTCTGGATCAGTACGCCGTTCTGGCCGTTGCCCGAGATGAGGTTGCCGAGCGGCGGCACGACGAAGACCGGAGCCGTGGTTCCCTTGTTGCCCGTGGGATCGTTGACCTGACCGGTGCTCGAATCGACGTAGACCGTGCCGCCGATCGTGTTGCCGAGCGATCCGTCGGTGATCAATATGCCGCTCTGACCGTTGCCCATCGCCGCCGTGCCGTCGGCGTTCGTGCCGATGCGGTTGCCGATGACGGTGTTGTCCGACGATCCGTAGAAGGCGATGCCGTTGCCGCCATTGGCGGAAATGACGTTGGTCACGACCCCCGAATGACCTTCCGGGTTCAGGCCGATGAGGTTGTTCGAAGACGAAGAGTTGACGTGAATGCCGTCGAGAGCGTTGCCGAAGGCGTTGCCGTTGGCGTGGACACCGATGTAGTTGCCGTTCAGCGTGATACTGGAGCTGTCGAGCGTCACGCCGTTGCCGCTGGCATTGCCCAGGGCAAGGCCGAACAGGACGGACCCGCTCGATCCCGCAGCGAAGACGAGGCCGGCATGGCCGGCGAAGTTCAGCTCGACCACGGGAGCCCCGATCAATGCATATCCTGGCGCAGTCATGCCGTCGATCGTGACTGTCTTCACGATCGACGGCAGGGCGCTCGCCAGGTTGATCGTGCCGGAAACGCCGAATTCGATGGTGGCTCCCGAAGCACTTGCATTGGCGGCAAGAAGCGCCGCACGCAATGAGCCGGCACCGCTGTCGTTGAGATTTGTAACCGTAAAAGTGGCCACGCGACCTCCTCGTTGGAACGTTGGCGGATGGTCACCGCCATGGTTGTCTTGCGCATCGAATTGGCAAACTGCCGTGTTCTTCAGCGACGCTATCACATCGGACCTGCATTCGGCGGCGCGCTGCATGTGAATAGCGTCGGGGAAAAGCGCTGGCAGGCTGGCCGGCCACTATTCGCTCCGTAAACGCAGACGTCGCGCCGGCGGCCGTCTCACTCGAGGTCGATAGCCGGATTGCCCATGTGGTCATCGGCGGTCGCACGGCGCCGACTTTCCGGCCCCCTCGCAAATGTGACTTTGAGGTTTTTGCCTTGCGTCCGATCCAGCAAGGCTCGACCGTCAGCTGTGACCCACTCATCTGTCATCCGGTTCCTGCGGGCAGCGGCATTAGCCGCCCTGCTCGTCGCCGCCGCCGTTCCGGCCCGTACGCAGCCCTCCAATACCCGCACGCGCGTCGACGTCCTCGAGATGCCGTGGCGTGCGATCGGCAAGCTGCAGGCCGTCGCAGGCAGCCTGCGGACGACCTGCACCGCCGCGCTGGTCGGTCCGCGCACAGTGCTTTCGGCCGCACACTGCCTCTACAACGTCCGCACCCGGCGCTTCTTCCCACCGTCTTCCCTGCATTTCGTCGCCGGACTGGAAGGCCAGGGCTTCGCCGCCGCTGCCGTGGCCGAAGCCTTGACGACGGGGCCGGGCTACGATCCCGACGATGCGGATGCCACACGGGGCAGCGACTGGGCGCTGATCACCCTGACCGCTCCGATGCCGGCTGGCGTCCCCCTTCTGCCGCTCGGTCGTCGGCTGCCTACTGCCGGAGCGGTCGCGATGATCGGAGGCTACGCCCGGGACAACCCCAATGTCCTGACGGCGGACACCGGGTGCCATGTCACCGGCTTTGCCGTCGACGGACGGGGGCGCCGCCTGATTCTGCACGATTGCGCTGCCATGCATGGCGTGAGTGGCGCCCCGTTGTTGGTCAAGGGGGACGCGGGATGGAGCATCGTCGGCATCAACGTGGCGCGGGCCGGCGCCATCGGCCTGGCCGTCACGCTCGACGAGATCCAGGGCCGCCTGTGACGGGCGGAAGTCCTTGGCGACGGTGGCAGTACCGGCGGGTCATCCGCGCCGGCCGCTCCGACATGCTCGTCGATGGCCGCGACTCCGGGAGGGGGAAACTCAGGGACGGGCAGATCAAGGCTATCGAGGACGGATTGCTGCGCTGATGTAGCCACGGACGGCCGGCGCCTACGGCAATCGCCGGTCTTCGCTCTTGTCGCCGCCTTGACCGTTCCACGGCGCCTGGCGGAGCAGCGCGAGAGGAAGAAGCAGCACGACGGGCAGCAACGGAAAATCGACCCGGTGGTAGGCGAGCGCCCCTGCCACCACGCCGCCGAGATAGGCCATCCATAGTTGCCCGATCACCGCACCCTCGGCGGCTTCCGGCCGGGACATCTTCGCCGCCCCGGTAAATCGACCGAGAAAATCCTGCATCATCTTCTGCAGATTGCCGGTCAGGAAGACCGTGTTCAGGTTCGCACCGGCGAAGCGCGTCATGGTGGCGTTCTGCAGGCCCATGGCGAAGGCCAGAACCGGAGCCGCAACAGGAGGAACGATCAGCGCCGCGGCGACGATGGCGCCCGCTTCGACACCGAAAAGCGCCGCCAACGGAAGCTTGCGGCCGAAAACGGCACTGACGGCAATGCCCACCAGGAACGACGCGATGATGATGGCGCTCTGCGCCGCGTCGCCGAATTTTGCGCCTGCCAGCGCAATGCCCAGCAGCACGGTGTTGCCTGTCATGGCGCCGGCAAAGGCCCCGAAAGTCAGGAAGCCCACGGCATCGGCATAGCCGGCAACGATCACCAGGATCGAGGCCTGCCAGGCGGTGTTGTCCGATGAGGAGCGGAGATTGCCCAAAGTGCGCTGCGAACCCTGATTTCTTGCCAGTTGAACAGGCCCATACTACGGTCGTCCACAACGATTCTGGGCCGACGATGCAGAACGCGCCCCTGAGCCTGGTTCCCGGGAAGCGAGAGTTGACGAGATGATCCGCTGCATTCGCCTGTGGACCGGCGACGACCAGAATTCGCATTTCCAGGAAGGCTGGATTGACCTCGGATCGGGCGTTCGCGGCGACCTGATGAGTGGCACCATGCCGGTCGTGAGCGTCTCGTTCCAGGAGACCGTGCCCGGCGGCACCTTCGCCTGGCATACGGCGCCCGCCCGCCAATTCGTCGTCACGCTTTCCGGCACACTCGATTTCCAGACCCGCTCCGGCCAGCATTTCATCCTCAAGCCCGGCATCGTCTTGTTGGCCGAGGATACGGCGGGCGGCGGGCATTCCTGGAAGCTGGTCGATTCCGAGCCATGGCGCCGCATCTATGTCGTGCTGGCACATGGGGCACACGTGCCCTTCAGGGCTTCAGGGGAGAATTCATGAAGAACGACAAGGTCGACGTGGTTCTGGTCGGCGCCGGCATCATGAGCACCACGCTCGGCGTGTTCCTGAAGGAGCTGCAGCCTCACCTCAAACTCGAGATGATCGAGCAGATGCCGGGCGAGGCGCAGGAAAGCTCGGCCGCCTGGAACAACGCCGGCACCGGCCATGCCGCCAACTGCGAACTGAATTACACGCCGATGCGAGCCGACGGCAGCATCGACATCGCCAAGGCGCTGGAGGTCAATGTCGAGTTCGACATGTCGCGCCAGTTCTGGTCGTACCTGATCAAGAAGGGGGCCATCGCCTCACCCGTCGAGTTCATCCATCCCGTCCCGCACATGAGCTTCGTGATCGGTGCCGATCGCCAGGCCTTCCTCAGGAAGCGCCATGCCGCGATGAGCGCGCATCACTGCTATCGCGGCATGGAGTATTCCGAGGACCACGCCAAGATCGCCGAATGGGCGCCGCTGATCATGGAGGGACGCGACCCCAGGCAGCCGGTTGCCGCCACACGCATCGTGAGCGGCGCCGACGTGAACTACGGCGCGCTCACCACCAACCTCCTGAACTACCTCAAGCGCCAGGATGGCTTCACGGTCCATTTCTCGCAGACGGTGACCAGGCTGCGCCGTCTGTCCGGCGGCGGCTGGCGCGTCAAGGTCAAGAACAAAGCCACAGGCGAGAGGCGAACGATCCTGACCCACTATGTCTTCCTGGGCGCGGGCGGCGCCGCGCTGACGCTCCTGCAGAAATCGGGCATCCCCGAGGCCAGGGGCTTCGCTGGCTTCCCGGTGAGCGGAATCTGGCTGCGCTGCGGAAAGCCGGAGGTGGCCGAGCGCCATGCCGCCAAGGTCTACGGCATGGCGGCCCAGGGCTCGCCGCCGATGTCGGTGCCCCATCTCGACACGCGTATTATCGACGGCAAGCGCTGGTTGCTGTTCGGCCCCTACGCCGGCTTTTCGACCAAGTTTCTCAAGCACGGCTCGCTGTTCGACCTGCCGATGTCGCTCCGGCCCGACAATATCCTGCCGTTGCTCGCGGTGGCGCGGGACAACTTCCCGCTGGAGGAATACCTGGTCGGCCAGGTGCTGCAGAGTTCCAGCCACCGCTTCAAGGCACTGCGCGACTTCTATCCCAACTTGAAGAAATCGGACTGGGAGTTCGATGTCGCCGGCCAGCGGGTGCAGATCATCCGCAAGGACCAGGTGCACACCGGCAAGCTGGAATTCGGCACCGAGATCGTGCATTCGGCGGATTCCTCGATCGTGGCCTTGCTCGGCGCCTCGCCGGGCGCGTCGACCGCGGTATGGATCATGGTCCACATGCTGGAGAACTGCTTCCACAAGCAGCTCGTCGGTCAATGGGTACCCAAGCTGAAGGAGATGATTCCCTCCTACGGGCACGATCTGAAGACCGACGCCGCACTCACCGAACGTGTCCGCAGGGAGACGGCGGAAGTTCTGGGATTGCACACGGTTTGAGCACCGTTCAGGAAGCGCTCGACGTCCTGCTTCGCTTCGGCAGGATGATGTTGCGTGCGGGCGACACGGCATTCCGTGTGCACGACTCCATGATCGCCCTCGCCGGCCGCCTCGGCATCGAAAGCCTCTCGGTGCAGATCGCAATCGACGGGATGGCGGCGACCGCGCGGCGGGGCGGCGAACTCGTGACGATCACCAGCAAGATCGGCCCACCGGGCATCAACGCCTGGCGCATCTCGGCGCTGGAGAGCTGGCTCGCGAGCGCGGAACCGCCCTCACGCCGCACACCCTCGCCGGGGAACTCGACGCCATCGAGGTGGCGCCTCCGCTGCGTTCGATCACCACGGTGGCGATCGCAATCGGTCTCGCCTCGGGCGCCTTCTCCAACCTGAACGGCGGCGACTCGCTGGGCACAGCCATGGCCGTCGGTCTGCTGGCGTCGCTGGTGGAGGCACGCCTGCAGGAGCCGCGCATTGCGGTGACGGTGCCCAGCATCATCATGATGCCCGGCCTCTATGCCTTCCAAACCATCGTCATGCTGAACCAGGGTGAGGTACTGACGGCCCTGCAGGCCGGCGCCAATTTCTGCTTCGTGGTCGGCGCCATGGCCATGGGCCTCGCCGCCGCGCGGTTCATGACCGAGCGGCGCTGGCTCGTCGACAGCTGGATCCCTACTCGGTCGCGACGTAGGGACGGACCATCTTCGCCGGGTCGACGACCCTGTCGAACTCGGCCTCGGTCACGAAGCCGAGCTTGAGGGCCGCCGCCTTCAAGGTCAGGTCGTTGTCCATGGCGTAGTGGGCGATCTTCGAGGCCTTGTCGTAGCCGATCACCGGCGCCAGCGCCGTCACCAGCATCAGCGACCGGTCGACGTACTCCTTGATCTTCTTCAGGTTGGGCCTGGTGCCCTCGACCAGGAACCTGCGGAAGTTGGTGCAGCCGTCGGTCATCAGGGTGATCGAGTGCGTGATGTTGTAGATCATCAGCGGCTTGTAGACGTTCATTTCGAGATAACCGCCGGCGCCACCCATGCCGACCGCGACGTCGTTGGCCATCACCTGCACCGCCAGCATGGTGAGCGCCTCGCACTGCGTCGGGTTGACCTTGCCCGGCATGATCGAGGAACCCGGCTCGTTCTCCGGGATCTCGAGCTCGGCGAAGCCGGCGCGCGGGCCGCACGACATCAGGCGGATGTCGTTGGCGATCTTATAGAGTGAAACAGCGAGTGTCCGGAGCGTGCCCGAGAGCTGGACCAGCGCATCGTGCGCGCCCTGCACGGTGAACTTGTTGGGGGCGGATACGAAGGGCAGCTTGGTGAGCTTGGCGATCTCCGCCGCCGCCGCTTCAGCGAAGCCCGGGGCGGCATTGATCCCGGTGCCGACCGCGGTGCCACCAAGGGCGAGACGATAGACGCCCTTCAGGCAGTCCTGCAGGCGTTCGAGATCGTCGGCCAACATGCCGGCATAGCCCGACCATTCCTGACCCAGCGTGATCGGCGTCGCGTCCTGCATGTGGGTGCGGCCGATCTTGACGATGTCGTCCCATTCCCTGGCCTTGGCGGCGATCGAATCGTGCAGCGCCTGGACCGCCGGCACCAGCCGCCCCGTCACGTTGACCGCCGCGGCGATGTACATCACCGACGGGAAGGTGTCGTTGGACGACTGGGACATGTTGACGTGGTCGTTGGGGTGGACCGGCGCCTTGCTGCCGAGCGGCGTGCCGGCGATCTGGCAGCATCGGTTCGAAATCACTTCGTTGACGTTCATGTTGAACTGGGTGCCGCTGCCGGTCATCCAGACGTGCAGCGGGAACATGTCGTGGTGCTGGCCGGCCAGGATCTCGTCGCACACCTGCACGATAAGCTTGTGCGCCGTGTCGTCGAGCCGCTTGCCGTCGTGGTTGGCGTTGGCCGCCGCCTTCTTCAGCGTGGCGTAGCCCGTCACCATCTCGCGCGGGATCAGGTCGCGGCCGATGCTGAAATGCTCCAGCGATCGCTGCGTCTGCGCACCCCAGAGCTTGTCGGCCGGGACGCTCACTTCACCCAGACTGTCGGTTTCCTTGCGAACGTCTGCCACGGCTACCTCTTCTGTTGCCGGCGGCCACAGTAGCACGCCCCTAATCGTCCGCGCGCTTGCTCCGCAGGGACTTGATCGCACCGTGATGCTTCTTGTCGTCGACGCGACGACGCTTGGCGGCCTTGCTGATCCGAGTTTTCTTGCGTGGCACGGGCGGCCGGGCGGCTTCGCGGACCAGCGCGACCAGGCGCGCGAGCGCCTCCTCGCGATTGCGCTTCTGGCTGCGCTGTCCCTGGGCCATCAGCACCAGGACGCCGTCGCGCGTGAGGCGCCGGCCGGCCAGGCGTTCCAGCCTCTGGCGCACGTCGTCCGTCAGCGACGGCGAATGGCGCACGTCGAAGCGCAGCTGGACCGCGGTCGAGGTCGTGTTGACATGCTGGCCGCCGGGACCGGCCGCGCGCACGAAGCTTTCCTCGATCTCCGCCGGGTCGAGCGTCAGCGCGCCCGTCACCCAGATCGGCGCGGCTTTGGCCCCTGTCACACCTTGGGCCCGCGGGTTTCCTGGTAGCGCAACTCGATGCGATCCCAGATCTGGGCCTCCAGCGACACGCCGTCGAATCGGTTGATCTGCTGCAGGCCGGTCGGCGAGGTGACGTTGATTTCGGTCAGGTAGTCGCCGATCACGTCGATGCCGACGAAGATCAATCCGAGCCGGGCGAGTTCCGGGCCGATGATCTCGCACAGCTCGATGTCGCGCCTGGTCAGCGCGGCCTTAACCGCGACGCCGCCGACATGCATGTTGGAGCGCGCCTCACCCTCGGCCGGCACGCGGTCGATGGCGCCGACCGCCTTGCCGTCGATCAGGATGATGCGCTTGTCGCCCTTGCGGACCTCGGGAAGGTAGCGCTGGGCGATCACCGGTTCGCGGCTGCGCTGCGAGAACATCTCCAGCAGCGAATTGAAGTTCTCGTCGTCGGGCCGCACGCGGAACACGCCGGCGCCGCCATTGCCGAACAGCGGCTTCAGGATGATGTCCTTGTGCTCGTCGCGGAATTCCCGCAACGCGCGGGCGTCGGCGGTGATCAGCGTCGGCGGCATCACGTCGTCGAAATGGGTGACGAACAGCTTCTCCGGCGCGTTGCGCACACTGGCCGGATCGTTGACCACCAGCGTCTTCGGATGGATGTGCTCCAGGACATGCGTCGTCGTGATGTAGGACATGTCGAACGGCGGATCCTGGCGCAGCAGCACGACATCGACCTTCGACAGGTCGAGCATCTCGGCCGCGCCCAGGGTGAAATGATTGCCCTTCTCGCGCCGGAGCTTCATCGGCTGGGCCCGCGCCATCACCTTGCGGTCGCGGAAGATCAGGTCGGTCGGCGTGTAATGCCACAGCGCATAGCCGCGCCGTTCGGCCTCGAGCCCCAGGACGAACGTCGAATCGCCGTCGATGTCGATGGTCGACACATGGTCCATCTGGATGGCGACGCTGAGGGTCATGGAAGGTTCCCGGACTGGAGGCGGATCATGGAAAGGTGCGGGGATCAGTTAAGCCCGCGGCGCAATTCCTGCAACAGGGTGGTGGCGTGCCGCCGCAGTTCGGGATCGCCCGTGCCGCCGTCGACATGGAGAAACCGTTCGAAGGCCGCGATCGCGGCCCGGCGCTTGTCCAGCCGGGAATTGAGCTGCCCCGCCTCGAACAGCAGCTCCGGCCGGTCGGGCGCGATCGCCAGCATGCGGTCGAGCGACTGCGCCGCGCCGGCCCATTCCTCCCGCTTGGCGAGCCGGAGGCGGATGTTGTTCTCGAGCCGCAACAGGACATCGCGATCGAACACGGGATCGAAATGGGCGGAGTGGAGCTCGGCCGTCGGCCCCAATACCTGGCGCAGGAGGTCGCGCAGATCGGACGCATCGCGCACGCAACCGTCGTGGAAGGGATCGATGACGTGCCGTGCGCCGTCGATTTCGACGCGGATCAGGAAGTGGCCGGGAAACGCCAGGCCTTCGGCGTCCCATCCCTGGGCCCGGGCCACCTGGAGGTAGAGGATCGAGAGCGCCACCGGCAGCCCCTTGCGCCGCTCGATCACGCGGGCGAGGTCGGCATTCTGCAAGTCGTCGTAGGTCTCGCTGTCGCCGCGATAGGCGTAGGACTGGGCGATGACCTCGGCGAGCGATTCGGGCGCCGCCCCGCGCCGGCGCACCAGGTCGGCCAGGGCGTTGGACATCGCGGTCACCTGCTGGCGAAAGGGCGACAGATCGACCGCTTCGCCGCTCCGAAGCGCGCTCAACGCCAGCGCCGCTTCGAGAAGATCGAGGCGCCTGCCGTCACCGGCGCAGAGATCGCGCAGGCGGGCGAGCCTTTTGCTGGTTTCCAACACGACGCTCGGCACTGTCTACTCCGGGGCGCGCCAGACGTCGGGCAGGTGACGTGGCCAGATCTGTCGCCAAAAGGGGCCGCTCACCAGGACCGCATCGAAGCGCACCGAGCAGGCGGCATAGCGCGGATGGCGGGCGAGGAACAGGCTGGCGGCGCGCGACACGCGGCCGAACTGACGGCCGCCCAGGGCATCGGCCGCCGCCACGACATCGGCGCGCGCCTTGACTTCGACGAAGACCAGCAGGCCGCCACGCCGGGCGACGATGTCGATCTCGCCGAGTCTGGTCTTGTAGCGCCGGGCCAGGATCGAAAAGCCGGCGAGGCGCAGCCGCCACACGGCACGCCATTCGGCGACATGGCCCAGGCGATGCGCTTTCTGCCGGGCGTCGAGGGTCACGACGACGCCTCGCGCTTCAGTTCCAGCGCCCGGGCGTAGACATCCCGGCGCTTCAGGCCGAAGCGCGCCGCCACCTCCGACGCCGCATCCTTGACCGATGCCCCGGCCATCGCCGTGCGCAAGGCCTCGTCGAGAACGGCGGCGTCGGGCGGTCCGGCCTCCCCGGGCGGCGCGATCACGATCACGATCTCGCCCTTCACGTCGGGATGCGCGGCGTAGTGGGCGGCAAGCTCGTCGAGGGGGGCGCGGCGGACTTCCTCGAAGAGCTTGGTGAGTTCGCGCGCGACGGCGGCGGGACGCGGGCCCAGAAGCTCGGCGAGGTCGGCCAGCGACGCCGCGAGCCGGTGCGGGGCCTCGAAGAACACCAGGGTCGCCGGCACGCCCGCCGCCGCGCCGATGGCGCGACGCCGGTCGCCTTCCTTGGCCGGCAGGAAGCCGGCAAAGAAGAAGCGGTCGGTCGGCAGGCCCGACAGCGCCAACGCCATCGGCACCGCCGAGGGCCCGGGCGCCGACGTCACGACATGGCCGCCGGCGAGGGCCGCCTGGACGAGGCGGTAGCCGGGGTCGGAGATCAGGGGCATGCCGGCATCGGATACCAGCGCCACCCGCTTGCCGGCCGCCAGCGCGCGCACGATGCGCGGCTCGGCCGCGTCCTGGGTCGCGTCGCTGTAGGCGACGGTGGGGACCGAAATGCCGTAGTGGCTGGCCAGCTTGGCGAAGACGCGCGTGTCCTCGCAGGCGATCAGGTCGGCGGAGCGCAGCACGTCGATCGCCCTGAACGTAATGTCCCGCAGGTTGCCGATCGGTGTGGCAACAATGTGCAGGCCCGGTACGAGCGGCGGTTTACGCGGGCCTTGCCCGTCGTTAGCTTGTGACAGTTCGTCCACGACCATTTGAATCCGTTCGCCGGAGTATGTCCCCGATGCGTACGTCCTTTTTGGCGCTCATGGCCACGCTGTTCCTGGCCGCTGGCTGCGCCGAGCCGGCGAAGACTAGCACGCCCGGTGCGACGATCACGACCCCGGCGACGGGCTCGCCGGTCACCGCCTCGGGCAAGGCACGCATCGCGCTCCTGCTGCCGCTGTCCGGCGGGGCGGCGCCGATCGGCCAGGCCATGCAGCAGGCCGCCGAAATGGCGTTGTTCGACACCGGCGCCCGGGAACTCGCGCTCTCCGTCTACGACAGCGGCGACAATGCCACGACGGCGGTCGAGGCCTATCGCAAGGCGCGCACCGGCGGCGCCGCCCTGGTGCTCGGGCCGCTGTTCGGGACATCCGCCACCGCTTTGGCGCCCTTGGTGGCCCAGGGCGGCGCCAACGTCGTGTCCTTTTCCAACGACGAGCAGGCCGCCTCGCGCGGCGTCTGGGTGATGGGCATTTCCGCCCCGCCGCAGGTCCGCCGCGTCGTCGACCATGCGATCGACGCCGGCATCAAGCGCTTCGCCACCTTCGCGCCGCAGACGCCCTACGGCGAGCAGATGGCGCGGACACTGGAAAGCCATGTCGCCGTGCGCGGCGGCGCGGTGGTCGCGACCGAACTCTACGACCCCGCCAGCGCCGACCTCATGGCGGCGGCCCGGCGGCTCGCCTCCGAGACCCAGGACAAGGCCGGGGGCGACGGCAAGCTCGCCATCCTGGTGCCGGTGGCGCCGCCCCGGCTCTCCTCGGTGCTCTCCGCGCTGACCGCCGCCGGCGTCGACAAGGCCGCGGTGCAGTTCATCGGCACCGGCGTCTGGGACGTGCCCGGCATCGGCGCCGACCCGACGCTGCGCGGCGCCTGGTATGCCGCCCCCGATCCGGCGCGGCGCGCCGACTTCGACCGCCGCTTCCTCTCGACCTACGGACGCCCGCCGCACCGCCTGGCCACCCTCGCCTACGACGGCGTGGCGCTGGCGGGCCATCTCGCCCGCCTGAAGCCGGGCGGCGACTTCTCGGCCGAGGCCCTCACCAATCCCAACGGCTGGTCGGGCGTCGACGGCATCTTCCGCTTCCTGCCCGACGGCCGCTCGGAACGCGCGCTGGCCGTCATCGAGGTCCAGAGCGGGCGCGGCGTGGTCGTGAGCCCCGCGCCGTCGACCTTCACCGCACGGCCCGTCAACTGAGCGACATGCCGGCCCCGCCCCGCGCCATCCTGCCCCGCGCCATCCTCTTCGACCTCGACGACACGCTGATCCGCGCCTACGCCCAGCCCGAGGAGGCGTGGACGCGCCTGCTCCATGTCTTCGCGGCCCACCTCGACGCCCACGACGCCGAAGCCATCGCGCGCGTGCGCGTGGCCGTGATGGAGGAAGCCCGCGCCTTCTGGTCCGATCCGGCCGAAGCCGCCAAATGGCGGCTGAACATTCCCGGCGCCCGCCGACTCTCGGTCCGCCGCGGCCTGGAAAGGCTCGGCCGTGCCGACGAGGCGCTGGCCGACCGCATCGCCGATGCCTTCACCGAGCTGCGCCGCAACGAATACCGGCTCTATCCCGACGCCCACGCCACCGTGGATGCGCTGCGCGACGCCGGCGTCCGCCTCGCCCTGGTGACCAACGGCGCCTCGGAAACCCAGCGCGCCAAGATCGAGCGCTTCGAGCTCGCCCATCGCTTCCACCACATCCAGATCGAGGGCGAGTTCGGCCAGGGCAAGCCCGAGCTCGCGGTCTACCGCCACGCGCTGGAGCGGCTGGACGTCGAGGCCGGCGAGGCCTGGATGGTGGGCGACAACTACGAATGGGAAGTCGTGGCGCCGCAGCAGCTCGGCATGTGCGGCATCTGGTACGACCCGTTCGGCGCCGGCGTCCCCGCCCACGCCACCGCGCAGCCCACGCGCATCATCCAGCGGCTGTCGGAACTGGTCGAATAGACCGGCCTTTCAGAGGAGGAGCGGCACACGGAATGTGCCGCCAATCGGCGCCAGCCGTGCCGCTGCCTGTGCCACGCGGCGATGATTCGCCCGCCGCCTCAACGGTTTGCCGAAAATCCCGGGCACAACGCCGGCGTGCTTTCGACACAGCCTCGATTCGCGGACCTGTGCCGCCCGATATCGCGGAGGTCCGTGGCTGGGAGCGCGCCACTCCAGTGGCGCATCATGATCTGAGCGCCACTGGAGTGGCGCGCTCCCGGCAAAAAAGGTGGTGCAATCGGCCATTTCGGACACCAATCGCGCCGAAACGCGCTTTTTCAAAATCAGCCTCTGAAGAAACGCCGATAATCAGGGCCTTTCAGGCACGCCAGAAAGGACACCAACGCGTCTTCGATTCTGTTCGTGTTCAAGTTGTTCGGATTGTTCGCAACGACCCGCTGGCCGCGCCGCCGCAACTCGCGCTCGGTGCCGTCGCAGGCGCGGCCGATGCCGGTGCGCTCCGCGGCGAAGCTCACCGAGCCGCTCTCCTCGAGGTGACGCAGGAAGGTGGCGAGCTTTTCGGGCGTGGGCGAAGCGGCGGTGATCCGGCGGCGGCGAACGATGGCGGACATCGGCAACTCCCTGGACATGAACGGGGACATGAAAAAGCCCGCCGAAGCGCCTGGGAACAGGACGCGGGCGGGCCGGAGGGCTCTCGGGATGGGTTCAGGGGCGGCGGAAGCGCACCCCTGCCATGGTAGTTAATTTCTTATCATAATCCTGTCGAACCTGCAAATCGGGGTTTGCATGGCTGGCCGCTCGAAAAGGCAAAGCGCCTGACGCGGGACCTAACCGGCCTTGCGCCGGTCCGAGAGCGGCAGGTCGAGTTCGACCCGGTCGTGCACGACCTTGGGCGCGAGCCGGCCGCGCGCGCCGCGCTCGAGACGGACGAGGCCGCAGCCCGCCATGGTCTTCAACGTCCGGGACAGGTTCGACTTCGCCCGGCCGCTGATCCGGGCCAGTTCGTCGAGCGAGCCCGGCGCCTCCTCGGCGATGATCCGCAGAAGCGCGCGGTTGCCCTTCGACAGGACCCTGGCGAAGGACTCCGTCGACGTGAACCACACTTTCGGCTCGCCGGCGGCGATGCGCCGCTGGCCCGACGCCACCGCCAGCGTCCGGGCCTTCATCTCCTCGTAGCTGGCAATGCCCACGCGCAGTGTCGTCATGGGACCGCTCCTCCGTTGCGCAGCACCGCATCCACCGTCGTATCGCCACGAGAGGGGGCACCCCGGGCCGGGCAAGGTACGTGACACCTGGCCCGACCTCACTTAGTTTTCCCGCTTGGCAACTCGGATTGCCAATTCGGCAGCCTGGAGTCGGTCGTCATGGCTGAGACCTCGATTGAATGGACCGATGCCACATGGAACCCGGTGGCCGGTTGCTCGATCCTCTCGCCGGGTTGCACGAACTGCTACGCCATGCGCATGGCCGCCCGCCTCGAAGCGATGGGGACAGAGAAGTATGTCGGGCTGACGCGAAAATCCGGGAATCGGCATGTCTGGACCGGGCGCGTGTCCCTGGACCGGCGGGCGCTCGACGTGCCGCTGCGCTGGCGCAAGCCCCGGATGATCTTCGTGAATTCAATGTCCGATCTGTTTCAGGATGCCGTGCCTCTCGACTTCATCGAAGCGGTCTGGGCGCGGATGGCAGGCGCCAGACAGCATACATTCCAGATTCTCACGAAGCGCGCGGAGCGGATGGCCGAAATCTCGCGGATGCTTCCGATCCTCCCGAATGTCTGGCTGGGAGCGAGCGTGGAGAACGGCGAGCATGCCCCCCGACTCGACCAGCTGCGTCGAACGAAAGCTGCCGTTCGCTTCGTTTCCTTCGAGCCCCTGCTGGGGTCGGTGGCCGGCGCGGACTTGTCGGGCATCGACTGGGCGATTGTCGGCGGAGAGTCCGGGCCCCGGGCACGACCGATGAAGCAGGCATGGGTCCGGGAGATTCGCGCGCTCTGCCGGCACCACGAGACCGCGTTCTTCTTCAAGCAGTGGGGCGGCACCAACAAAGCGCGTGCCGGGCGGCTTCTCGACGGCAAGGTATGGAACGAATTTCCCGCTAAATGCCCGCCAGCAGGTGCTTCGCTATAGGCACCGCGACGGCCTGGGCCTGGGGCGACGTGTTCGCCATGGCGAAGAACAGGCTGTAGAGCGGCGCCTTGGTCGCGCCCAGCAGCCTTTTCGGTGGAAGCACCAACGGAAAGATCGTCCGCAGCCGCGCGAGCACGAACGCTTCGATGGCATCGACATTCGCGGTGCGTCTGTTTCCGTCGCCGGTCGGCTCGCGCGGCGCCTCCAGGGCGCTGAAGAGGTCGGGGCGACGACTGGGCGGCTCATAGAACTTCGTCTCCCATTCGGAAGTGCCCAATATGCGCGTTACGGCGCCTTGCTTGTCGGCTGTCAGGTCGCCTCGATCGATCGGAACGTTGCGATACACTCCCGAAAGAGGGAACAGGTACCAGACGTCGAGTTTCGTCTTGCCGATTTCGCCGATCGTCGACCACTCGACGGAATTTCCGAAAGGATCCAGGAAGATGACTCCGCGCGTGTCCCGCCAGTCGATGGACTTGCAAAGCTTCCTGACCTCGACGTTGGCATCGCCGCGCAGGATCTCGACGTTCGCCTTTGGAAACTGAAGCGCCACCTTGCTCAAGGCGTCGATGTTCTTGGCGGCACTCTCGATGAATACAATTCTGTCGAACGGTGGTTCGGTGGCAAGCGCCCGCCGCGCCGAGCCGGCATGCGTTTCGACCACCTCGGCCTCGTCGAAAAGCGGACTCGCGTCGCGCGGACGGTACTGAAAGTCTCCACTACCGGCGAATGCGTCGATGCAGACTCTCTTCAAACCCCGATTCTTCAGGGCCGTGTTGAACGCGCTGTAGTACCGCGCAACGGTGTCGACCTTGATGAGCGACCACGGGCCGCCGAACTTTTGCGGTGTTGTTGTCACCGGCATGCCTCCACGCACTCTCCTCCTGATCCAGTGCCTCAACACGACGGTCGTCGGAACGCACGGTCTGGTTCAGGTGGTCTCAGGGTAGCATAGCTCTTATAAGATGTACTTCATTTCTTTTATACAACCTAATATCGCTTGTCGTACCAACCGCGTGACGCCCTCGGGGAGATCGTCGTCTCCCGGGCGCGCGCGGCGACCCAATCGGCGGACGCCTATTCCGAGAACGCATCCTCGTCGAGTTCGAAGACCTCGTAGCTGTCCTTGACGCGGACGCCGACGCGGTGGTCCACCATGTGGCGGGCCAGTTCGGCGCCGTCGATCAGCACGACCCGCTTGGAGATGCGTTCGACATACTCCGTGGCCTTGGCCGTGAACCTCGACGTGGTGACGAACACGCCCTTGGTCGCGCGGTGGTAGTCGAGGGAGCCGGCGAAGTCGCGGACCGCCGAAACATCGACGACATTATCTGCCGCGTAGCGCTTGGCCTGCATGTAGACGATGTCGAGCCCCAGCTTGTCCTCGCGCACGACGCCGTCGACGCCGTTGTCGGCCGACCGCTTGAAGGCCCGGGCCATCTCTTCCCGGCCGCCGCCGTAGCCCATGGCAACCAGCAGATCGATGACCACCTGCTCGAACTGCATCGGATCGATCGCGCGCAGCCGCGCCAGTAGATCGGCTTCGACCGCGCCGCGCAATTCCCGGTAGCTGCGGTCGATCTGCTCCTCGGGGGTGACGGCGCCGGCGCCAGCGGCCTCCGTCGCAACAGTGGTCGAGTGCCCCTCCGTCCCGGCAGCACTCTGCGCCCGCCATTCCGAATAGGCCGGAATGCCGTCGAGCAGCTTCATGTCGATGCGCTCGGGCGCCTTGGCCAGCAGCTCCTTGCCCGCCGGCGTCGCTTCATAGACTCCCCGGCGGACGACGCCGATCAGCCCGGCGCGTTGCAGATGGACGTTGGACCAGGCCACACGATTGGCGAACTTGGTCTGCCGCCCGCTGGGCAGCAGTTCGGCAAGATCCTCCGCGGTGAGCTTTGCCCCTTCGGCAACACGCCGCCGCAGCTCGGGCGCCGCGACCGGCCCCTTCGCCGTTTCCTGCAGCACCGACAGCATCAATGTCTGGAAATCGGGAACCGCCATCGTGCCTCCGCTCTCATCCGCTCACACGGCAACGTGGCTCTCTGAGTCACCTGCCGCGAAGGCCCGCATGTAAGCGAGGATCATTTCCTTGGTCCGGTATTTGCCGAAGGCCTTTTCGTCCTGTTCGCGGATGATTGGGAATGTGTCGAGGATGTAGCCAGCGTCTCCCTCGTCCAGGCCGTAGAGGCGGAAATAGATCGCATCGAGGCGGGCGCGGCGGTGTCGGCGATCCTCTTCGTCCCAGCGGAACGGTTCGCCGTCGAAATCCAGATCTTCGGCGAATGGCCGCATGTCTTCTGCGACATAGGTAAGACGCAACACGTCATCCCGAACTAAGTCTAGAATCGCGCGCTTGCCGATCATCGATACGTAGTCGGCCCGCTTCAGGATTGGCAGTTGCTCCACCACAAACCAATTTAAGTGCTGCCCTTGTACCTTCTGGCGCGCGACGAAATCGAAGGCAAGCGCATTGAGATTCGCGACCCACAACGGCGCATCGGCGCGATAGCTGTCGGCGTACTTGTCCTCAACCGGAGCAATTAACGGAAGCGTGTTCCCGGCTCCACAGACCGGGACAACCCCGGCGATCATCGTCCGCATGTTGGTCGTCGCGGTCACGTCCTTGAAACCTACGGCCCATTTGAGACCCTTTGGCCAATCCACGTCATCCGCGGCAACATAGAATTGTGGGATCGGAGACCACTTGGGATTTGCTTTGTCGCCCTCCGGCGCTTCGACCGATATGGCAGGGCGATTCAGGTTATCGGGGTTGACGATGACATTCGCAGCCCTGTGATCGAAGGCTTGAACCATCTTGCCTTCGTACAGCGGCAGATATTCCTTGCTGCCCTTCCGCAGCCGACCGCCCTCTACCGGATAGACGCCTTCCTTCTCCAGCTCCGCGCGCGTGCGGAACAGGCTGGCGTCATTGGTCATATGAAACATCGTGAAGTACCGAACTGGCCACTCCGGCTTGACCTTGGCATGATCGTGCAGGACCGGCAGGCGCCCGTAGATGCCACGCACAAGGTCGGCGTCGCGTCGTGTGCGAAACACTGGCGCCGTGCGCGTGTTGGGGTTAACCCGAGAAAAATCGGCGGCTGATAGATCAAATGTGCGGCTGAGGTCGCCTACCTGTTCGACAGAATGCAAGAAGAACGCACATTGTGCCTTGGTACTGTGACGCTTACTGCCAGTCGTCACGAAAACGCAGAACTTAAAAGAGGCGTGAACATCGGGAAAGAAGACCTTGCGATTCTCGAAGTCGAGCAAGGCAGCTAGTCGGCCCGTGGAGGCAACCTCGCCGAAGAACTTGGACGCACCCAGGTCGGCGGCGATCCCGGACGGTACCAGCAGGCCCACGAGTCCATCCGGCTTGACCAGAACGTGCGCCCGTTCGACGAACAGCGAATAGACGTTGATGTCCCCGGCCGACAATTGTGGAAAGTAACCGGCATCTCGCGCCACGCGGGCAGCACTTTCGGCTGCCTCAGCGGCCTGCTCATAGTCCGCATAGAGCGGATCGTTCGCCTTTTTTAGCGCGGCAATCATTTTCTTGCGATCCGAAGCCCGTTGTTGCTTCGCAATCTCCGGCCGGCGCGTCGCGAACCACTCCACCTCTTGAAGCTTGATTCGGTCCCATGGCGGATTGCCGATCACCGCATCGAATCCCCCCTTTGGCTCCTTGCTTTCCCAATCTTCCCACACGCCGGGAAACGCCACTTGCCAATGCAGAAAGCGCTCGCGAGCCGCGACCGCTTGAGCCCGGTTCAATACTTCCAGAGCCTCGGCATGGCGTTCGGCGTTGATGGTGGGATGCGCCAGTTCGGTCTGCTCCGGCTTGCCTCCGGCAAAAAGCTGTCTCGCTGTAGGCTTCGCCGTCAGTACGGCCGAACCACGCCCGGCCACGACCTGCACGGGATCGCCCAAGGCGCCGTCGAGGATGTTGACGACGGGATCGCCCGCCGCCGCACTCGCCATGCCTCGACCGGATTTCTTCGCCTTCTTCGGCAGGCGATCGAGCCATCGCACGCCATGGAAGAAATCCAGGAACGCGGCGAGCGGTGCAGTCGCGCGCGCCACATCACCGAAGGACTTTTCCGACTGACTGACTTCGGCCAGGTCGGCGTCGCTCATGTCCTCGATTTCGGCCATGGCGCGCGCCGAACCCTTGGCAGCCTTCAGGGGGGCAGCCAGCGCCAGCGAGCCCCGCGCGGCCAGAAAATCCTCGACCGGCCGAACCATTTCGCCGAACAGGGAATCGCCGCAGCGCAGATGATGGTCGAGGAAAGACAACGGCGCGCCGACCGTGAAGGTGTGCAGCCAGAGCGACACCTTGGCCAGCTCGACGGCCATCGGATTCTTGTCCACGCCATAGACAACGCGCTTCAGGATCATGCGGCGCACGATATGCCGGTCGTCGAGTTGGCCATCGGCGACCTGCCAGCCTTCCTGTTCGGCGCGCTCGCGGATACGTGCCCGGATGCCCTCGACTCGCTCCTGCAAGGGCGAGCGGTAACCCGCCTCGGCACCGAAGGCCTCGCCTGCCTTCAGCTCGGCATCGGCCATCGCGGCCAAGGTACGGTCGGCCAGAACGTCCACCAGCGTCACCAGAAAGTGGCCGCTACCCATCGCCGGATCGCAGACCCGCAACGCCAGGAAGGCAGCGGCCGGGTCGAATGCACGCAATTCGGCGATACGGTCGGCCTTGGGCCGGCGCTCCGATGCCAATTTCGCCAGCGCGTCGTCGAAGGCGGCCTGCCGTTCGTCCAACAACGGCCCGATCGTCCGATCGACGATCAGCCGGACCAGCTCTTCGGGCGTGTAGTAGCTGCCGCTGCCCTTACGGGCGAAGATGTTCGGCCGGATGGCGGCAATATGGTCGTTGTCGGCAACGACCGCATATTCGAGTAGCCGTTCATAGATCGAGCCGAGCTGCTGCACCGAAAGGTCGCGGTAATTGATACGCAGTTTCCGCTCGCCTTCGGTGCGACGTGAAAGCGTATCGACCACTAACGCCAGAACCGAATCGGGCAGGCGAGCTCGGTCGAGCAATTCGTGGCCGGTCGAGTCGAACAGGCCGCCATTGTACGGCGGCAAGCCCAGTTTGGGGTCGCCAGCGTCGATCGCGCCGAACAGCTCGCGCAACAGGCCATAGCGGTTGGAAATCCGATCGCTCAAAACTTCATTGCGATCCAGCCGCTCGGCGATGTCATCCCGCAGGTGATCCAGCGAATAGGCCTTGTAGCCGTCATGGGTGATCGGCAGCAGGCGGCGATCTTCGGCGTAGAGCACGAACAGCAGACGGTAGAGGAGCGTCAGGGCCGCCCGGCGGACATTCTCGAGTTCGGCATCGGTCAGGGGACGCTTGCCGGCTTCGTCCGAAGCGGATTTTGCCAACGCCTTTACCAGCGCCGGAAACACCTCGCCGAACACCTGTTCGCTCAGGCCTTCGGCAACCTTGGCCTCCCACTTACGGGTCTGTCGCAGAGCCTCGACATGAAAACTCTTTCTTGCGCTACCGACGGGCAGGAACGACGCGCGCCGAAACATCAGGACAAAGACGCGCAGCCAGTGGTCGGCACCGACGCCGGCCGCGAACAGATCGAGCGAGAAGCCCGGAACTCCGAGGATCGCCGGCAGGTCCAACTCCAGGAACTCTTCGGCTCGACTGCGGGCGCCCTGCCAATACAGCCGCCATTGCCGGCCGTTCGTCAGAATGCCCCATTCCAGTTTGCCATCGCTCGACTCTTCGGCGCGCCGCAGGTAGCGCAACATCTGCGACGATGGTGTGCCCTGCGAATCGGCCCGGTCGAGGGCGCGCAGCCAGCGCTTGGCTTCCACGACAGCCAGCCCGTGCCGGTAGCGGTTGGCGGGTTCCTTCTCCTTGCCGGCAGCGGCCTTGTGATCGGCGTCGGCGAAAAGCAGGGCGTCGGGGACATCGTCGCGGCGGCGCGTCGAGACCTGTTGCTGCACCAGCACGTCGGACCAGCCCAGCGCAGCCAGAACGGGATAGATCAGGTCTTTCTCGGTCACGCCCTCATTCGGCTTATGACCCGCTGTGAACTTCTTAAACAGCGCGGCGAGCTCTCCCTGGGCCGCAGCCACATCGGCGTCGGTCAGCGCCTTCCAGGCTGCTTCCTCGCAGATGCCCCGTTCGAGAAAGTCTTGTGTATATAGACCGCCTTGCAAACCTGCTCTCCCCTAGTGGCAGACCGTGCCCAAAAGTTGCGCCGATGGGAAGCCTGCAAACTTCCCACCCCGCTTCTGCCGCCGGCGGAGTAGGTTGACGGGAAACCAGTTCGGCAACTCGCCGAAACATCGAGAGGCTTGTTCAAATGCCGCCGTTAGCCGAAATCACGATGGACCACCGACCATTTTCCAAGCGCCACCGCCTCAAGGAGCATCAGGTAACGCTCTTCCTGCGGTTGACGTGTGATCTGATCGAGGCACGGCGGCGCTCACCCTTGGGCAAGCTTTCCTCGATACCAGAATACGACAGATTCATCCAAGGTGCCTACGGGTGTGGCTTCGTCACAACCGATTTCGCCGTCAGTGGCAAGCTAGCCGCAGGGGAATCCTATGAGTACATCACGAGTCATCCGCAGGAGGTCCAGTTTCTTGGGCTCCAGACAGTTCGACATGTGGTTCACATTCTGGTCCGCGCAGAACGCTCGAACTCCGAAATGGTGGACGAGGCAGAGGGCATCATCAATCATGCGCTCTCCGGGGGATTGCTCGGAGCCATCGCGGCCAGACTGGAAGCATTGTTGAACGACGCGGACGTACGCTAGGCGAGCTGGCGGCTCATCATGGGCGCAACCGAGGTGAAATCGCGTCGAGCTCTGGGCGGCCCTGGGCAGATACCGGATCCTATAGGCCATGCTTGGCGTACATCGCGTTCACTTCGGCGTCGCCCGCAAACTCGCCGCGCCGGGCGACGGCGAGCGCGTCCTCGACTGAATTCCACGACCTCTCGGGCAATGCCCAGCATGTCGACGAGCGAGGCCCGGTCTTCGTCGTCAGGCGGCATGGAGCAGGCGGCGGTCGCGGCGAATCGAGGCGAGCCGGTAGGGATTGGTGACGTTGCGCTCGCGCACCAGATCGACCGGACGTCCGAACAGTTCGGCAAGCTCGGCACGCAGACGGGCGGTATCGAGGAGGCTCCAGTCGGCCGTCGGATCGTAGTCGACCAGCAGGTCGACGTCGCTGTCCGGCCGCGCATCGCCGCGCGCCTGCGATCCGAAAAGGCTCAACTCGCGGATCTTCCAGCGGCGGCACAATGCTTCCAGCCTGTCGGGGGGTGGTGCAGCGAGCGTGGACATACCGCCATCCTATCATGAATTGCCGGAACCTGCCCAAGGCTGGGCGAACGACGATGGCGGGGCTTTCCCCCTCCGGCGCTACGCGCCACCTCCCCCGGAACCGGGGGAGGAGAAGATAGAGAGAGACCTACGCCAGATTCTTCCGGAAGAACGCGATCGTGCGGTCCCAGGCGATTTTGGCCTGGGCCTCGTTGTAGCGCGGTGTCGAATTGTTGTGAAAGCCGTGCTGGGTGCCGGGATAGATGAACATCTCGTAGCTCTTGCCGCCCGCCTTCAGCGCCGCCTCGTAGGCCGGCCACATCGCGTTGATGCGCTCGTCCGATTCGGCGTACTGGATCAGCATCGCGGCCTTGATCGCCGCCACCGACGCGGTCTCGGGCGCGGCGCCGTAGAACGGCACGCCCGCCTGCAGGTCGGTGCCCAGCGTGGCGGCCAGGAAGTTGGTCGTCCCGCCGCCCCAGCAGAAGCCGGTGGCGCCGAGCTTGCCGGTGGAGAGCGCGTGCGTCTTGAGGAAGCGCGCGCTGTTCAGCATGTCGGTGCGCAGCCTGGCCGGGTCGAGGCCGGCCTGCAGCGTGCGGCCGTCGTCGTCGTTGCCGGGATAGCCGCCGACCGGAAACAGGCCGTCGGGCGCCAATGCGAGGAAGCCTTCGGTCGCGGCGCGGCGGGCCACGTCCTCGATGTAGGGATTGAGGCCGCGGTTTTCGTGGATCACCAGCACGGAGGGGAACGGGCCCGCGCCCGCCGGCTGCACCAGATAGCCGCGCATGGTGCCGGAGGTGCCGCCCGGCGACGGATACGTCACGTACTTCGCCTTGATCCGGGGATCGGTGAAGGAGACGGTCTGGGCGTCGGCGTAGCGCGGGAACAGCGCCTGCGCCATGGCGAGCCCGCCCACCGCCGCCGCGGCGGCGCGCTGCAGGAACGTGCGGCGGTCCATGCCGCCGTGGCAGTACTCGTCGTAGAGCTCGAACACGCGGCGATCGATGTCGGCCTGGCTGAGGGCGGGCGGTGACTCGGCGTTGGGTTGGTCGAGCATTTGGACCTCCTCCATGACTCTTTACGTTTCGACGGACGGTCTCACGCTCTTCCGGACCGCGCGCTCAGGAGGCGCGCGGGACGCGCGCGGTCCACAAGACATGAACATGATAGCGCCACGGGAGAGGCGCACTCTCAGCAAGACATGCGTGAACGAACACCTTATCGTGAGGGTGATCTCCGCACGAACCATGAGCGTCAAGGAACGGAAGCGCCATGAGCAGGAAACCTAAGTCGCTTCTGAAATTCCGCAGCGAGGCCGAGGAGCGGTGCTTCTGGGAAACCCACGACTCCGCCGACCATATCGACTGGAGCAAGGCCCGCCGGGTGCGCCTGCCGAACCTCAAGCCGTGGCGCGCCGAAAAGCCGTAAGCTGGCTGACCGGCATCGGCAGATGCGCGTCACCTACTCTTCATGCTCCTCTCCCCCAACTTGTTGGGGGAGAGGTGGGGTGAGGGGGCTGCCTGCCCCCGAAATGACCGACATCGTTACGGTCGGCCGCCCCTCACCTAACCTCTCCCCCAAGGGGGAGAGGAATATGAGTGGCGCGCTACCTAGACTCAGGCTTTCGCCCTGTCCGCCGGCAGCTTGTCCGCTGTCTTGAGCATCAGCCGTTCGACGCGGCCGCCCTCGACCAGGTGTTTCTGCAGCACCTCGTCGATGTCTTCCCTGGTCGGGCAGGAATACCAGACGCCTTCGGGATAGATCACCACGGTCGGTCCGAGCTCGCAGCGGTCGAGGCAGCCGGCGCTGTTGATGCGCACGTTCCTGAGGCCAAGCTCCCTGGCGCGGTTCTTCATGTGGTCGCGCAACGCCTCGCCATCCTTCTCGGCGCAGCAGCCGCGCGGATGGCCGGCCGGGCGGCGGTTGGTGCAGCAGAAGACGTGGGCTTCGTAGTAGGGCGCGGGATCGGTCGGCCTGGTGCGCGTGCTCATCGCCCGCTCAGCCCTTCTTGCCACTGCCGGAACCACTGGCGATGCCGGCGAGCTGCTGCCAGAAGACCTGCTGCATCTGCTGCATCTGTTCGACGCCCTGCATGGAGGCCGGCAGCCAGGTCTTGAAGACCTGCTCGGGGTTCATCGAATTGAGGCTCGACTTCAGCCGCTCCTCGATCTCGCCCATGATCCGGTCCTGCATCGGCTTGATGTCGGGCAGGCCGAAGAAGGCGCGGGCCTCCTCGGGGGTGCAGGTCACTTCGACGTTCACTTTCATGGCGGTCTCTCCGTTTTGCCCAGCTTAGGCGATCCCGCGGCACCGGACCATGCTATGACTGCGCCCATGACTCCTTCCTGGCTGGCCTCAAATCCCCGCGCCAAGCGGACGCTCGAATACGGCCGCGAGCAGAAATTCGTGATCGATCCCGACGGCATCCCCGCGCTCGCCGCCGAGCTGGCGGAATGCCCCGCCCACAAGGTGACGCCGCTCCACCGCCTGCCGGCCCTGGCCGAGCGCCTGGGCGTGGGCGAGATCCGGGTCAAGGACGAGAGCCAGCGCTTCGGCTTCGGCGCCTTCAAGGCCCTGGGCGGGGTGCTGGCGGTCAGCAGCGTCCTGTCGGGCGCGGTCGGCGCCGCCGGCCATCCGCCCCCGACCTTCGCCGCGCTGCTGAAGCGCGAGCACCCCGAGATCACGCGCGACATCGTCTTCACCACCGCGAGCTCGGGCAACCACGGCCGCTCGGTCGCGGCCGGCGCCAGGCTGTTTGGCAATCGCTGCGTGATCTTCCTGCCCAAGTTCACGTCGGCCGACAAAGAGGCCGCCATCCGCGCCCGCGGCGCCGAGGTGATCCGCGTCGACGGCGACTACGACACCGCCGTCGCCGAATGCCGCCGCCAGGCCGAAGCGAAGGGCTGGACGATCATCTCCGACACCTCGTGGGAGGGCTACGACGCCATCCCGCGCAGCGTGATGCGCGGCTACACGGTGCTGGTCGAAGAGGTCGTCCGGCAATGGCCCGACGCGCCCACCCACGTCTTCGTCCAGGCCGGCGTCGGCGGCCTCGCCGCGGCGGTGATCGGCTATCTGTGGGCGGTGCTGCCCAAACGCCCGGTGTCGATCGTCGTCGAGCCGGAGAGCGCGGACTGCTGGTTCCAGAGCAACCTCGCCGGCAAGCCGGTACTGGCCAGCGGCAACGCCGACACGGTGATGGGCGGCCTCGCCTGCCGCGAGATCTCGCCCGTGACGTGGCCGATCATCGGCCTGGCGGCGGACTGGTTCATGACCATCGAGGAGGACGGCGTGCTGCCGGCGCGCCGGCTGTTCGCCCATCCGCTCCGAGGCGCCTCGGGCGCGGGCGATCCCGTGATCGTCTCCGGCCCGTCGGGCTCGGCCGGCCTCGCCGGCCTCACGCGCGTCTGCACCGACGAGGCCGCCTTCGCCGCGCTCGGCCTCGACCGGAACGCGCGCGTGCTGCTGATCAACAGCGAGGGCGATCTCGGCGAGCCCCTTCCGTCGACGTAAGACGCCGACACCGAGACGGAGGAGGTGGCCCGCAGGGCCGGAGGAGGTGTACGGTCGCGGCCACGCCTTTGTGAAGTACCCCGTGCAGCTTCAGCTCAAGACGTGGCGGTTCGTCGACGACTATCTGAAAGCCAGGACCGGCATCATCATTCCCATCGGCTCGACCGAGCAGCACGGGCCGACCGCATAAGAACTATATCTCAACGTCGCATGGTCGCTCTCCACACCGTTTGGTACGACTTCGTCCGCATCAACAAGGCTGTGAAGATGGTGCCCGCGATGGTGGCTGGTGTCAGCCAGAGCGGTGGCTGATGTCTGGAAGGTTCATCGTCCATGTCATAGCCCTTATCGGCTGGCTGATTGCCGCCGTGTTCGCCTATGCGTTCATCACGCTGTTCGGCTATTTCGGCGTCGGGTTCTATGGTCTGCTCCTGCTGTTCATCTGCATGCAGGTCGAACTGGAACCGGATGAGGTCTCCCAACATCGGCGGTGGCCAGGTATCGGCTTCTTCAAAAGTCTTGGCGTCGGGCTGACGGTCATCGGCTTCGGCGGGTTCCTCTATTTTCAACTGGATTGAATATTCAAAGCGAGACGGTGCCGGTGGCCCCCATTGCTTGGAAGGGGGGCCGGAGGGGGTGTACGGTCGAGGCTGCGCCATTGTGGAGTACCCCGTGCAGCTTCAGCTCAAGACCTGGCAATTCGTCGATGATTACCTGAAAACCAAGACCGGCATCATCATCCCCATCGGCTCGACCGAGCAGCACGGCCCGACCGGCCTGATCGGCACCGATGCGCTCACCGCCGAGATGATCGGCCGCGGCGCCGGCGAAAAGGTGGGCGCGCTGGTGGCGCCGACGATCGCCGTCGGCATGGCGCAGCATCACCTGGGCTTCGCGGGTTCGATCACGCTCAAGCCCACGACCCTCATTGCCGTCGTCCGCGACACCGTGGTGTCGCTGGCGCGGCACGGCTTCACGCGCTTCTTTTTCGTCAACGGCCACGGCGGCAACATCGCCACCGTGACGGCGGCGTTCTCGGAAATCTATGCCGAGCGTTCGATGGAAAAGATGAGCAACCAGCCCTCGATCAAGTGCGCCCTTCGCAACTGGTGGGACGGGCCGGGTATCAGGAAGCTCAGCCAGGAGCTCTATCCCGTGGGCGAGGGCAGCCACGCCACCGCCTCGGAAGTGGCGCTCACCTGGTACAAATATCCCGAGACCATGCAGCGCAAGGACATGGACCCGAAGATCGCGCCCAACGGCTCCTTCGCCGACGCCGAGGATTATAGGCGTACCTTTCCGGACGGCCGCATCGGCTCCGATCCCAACCAGGCGACGCCGGAACACGGCAAGCGTTTCTACGACACGGCGGTCGAGGAAGTGGCGCGCGACTACGAATCGTGGGTGGCGAGGTAGGATTTTCGACCCCCCTCCGGCCTTCGGCCACCTCCCCCTCAGCGCCTTCAGAGGCGCGACGGGGGAGGAGAAGAAAAATCAGACTCCTCCCCCGTCTCGGGGGAGGTGCCCCGAAGGGGCGGAGGGGGTCATAAAAAACGAAGGAGGAGACATCAAGTGAAAGTCGGATTCATCGGGCTCGGCATCATGGGGGCGAGTCTCGCCGCCAACCTGCAGAAGGCCCAGCACAAGGTCACCGTCCATGACGCGAGGCGCGCCGCGGCCGACAGTCATATCGAAGCGGGCGCCATCTGGGCCGATTCGCCCGCCGAGGTCGCGCGGAACTCCGACGTGGTCTTCACCTCCCTGCCCGGCCCGCCCGAGGTCGAGGCGGTGGCGCTCGGTCCCGACGGCATCCTGGCCGGCCTGGCGCCCGGCGGCGCCTACTTCGATCTCTCGACCAACTCGCGCGCCACGGTGCGCAAAATCGCCGCCGCCTTCGCCGAGAAGGGTGCGCACATGCTCGACGCGCCGGTGAGCGGCGGGCCGCGCGGCGCCAGGACCGGCAAGCTCGCGATCTGGGTCGGCGGCGACAAGGACGTGTTCGAGAAATTCAAGGACGTGCTGGGCGCCATGGGCGACCAGGCGCGCTATGTCGGGCCGATCGGCCAGGCGACGGTGGCCAAGCTGGTGCACAACTGCGCGGGCTACGCCATGAACGTGGCGCTGGCCGAGGTCTTCACCATGGGCGTGAAGGCGGGCGTCGAACCGCTCGCCCTGTTCGAGGCCGTGCGCCAGGGCGCGCTGGGGCGCCGCCGCACCTTCGACGGGCTGATCGACCAGTTCCTGCCCGGCACCTACGATCCGCCGGCCTTCATGCTGCGCCACGCCCACAAGGACGTGTCGCTGGCGGTGGCGCTGGGCAAGGAGGTGAGCGTGCCGATGCGCGCCTGCAACCTCACGCTCGAGGAGATGACCGAGGCGATGAACCGCGGCTGGGCCGAGCGCGATTCGCGTTCCGCCATGCTGCTGCAGCAGGAGCGCGCCGGCGTGAAGATCGCCGTCGACGCCGAGAAGCTTTCGGCCGTGGTGAAGGCCGGAAATGGTTGAGATGACTGGGGCTGAGTCCGCCCTGCCCGAATACGAGATCTTCGCCATCCGCTACGCCTGGCGCGACGCCCGGCGTTCGGATCATTTCATCGGCGGCGACCCGCACGACGGGCCGATGCCGATGGACTATTTCACCTGGGCGATCCGGGGTGACGGCCGCACCGTGGTGGTCGACACCGGCTTCACGGCGGAAGTGTCGGCCAGGCGCAAGCGCCAGCACCTGCGCTGCCCCGTGGAGACGCTGTCGGAACTCGGCATCGACCCCGACACGGTGGACGACGTGGTGCTGACCCACCTGCACTACGACCACGTCGGCAACTTCCACAAATTCGCCCGCGCGCGCTTCCATCTGCAGACGCGGGAGATGGGCTTCGTCACCGGCCCCTACATGCGCTACCCCAAGTTCGGCCACAGCTTCGAGGTCGAGGACGTGGTCGGCATGGTGAAGCTCAACTTCAAGGGCCGGGTCGAGCAGCACAACGGCGACTTCGAGCTGGCACCTGGCATCACCCTGCATCACGTCGGCGGCCACACGCCCGGCCTGCAGATCGTGCGGGTGATGACCAGGCGTGGCTGGGTAGTGCTGGCGTCGGATGCCGCGCACTACTACGAGCACATGCAGAAGAACCGCTTCTTCACGACCGCCTTCAACCTCGGCGACATGATCGACGGCTACCGGACCTGCGAGCGGCTGGCCGCCTCGCCCGACCACATCGTCCCCGGCCACGACCCGCTGGTGATGAAGCTCTATCCCGCCGTGTCGCCCGGGCTCGAGGGCGTCATCGTGCGGCTGGACGTGGCCCCGCGGAAAGAGGGCTGACCCCCTCCGGTCTTTGGCCACCTCCCCCGAGACGCGGGAGGAGAAGAGAAATCAGACTCCTCCCCCGTCTCGGGGGAGGTGCCCCGCAGGGGCGGAGGGGGTCAGCCGCCCGACATCTTGAGGATGAGCTTCCACTGCTCGTCGCTCACCGGCACGACGGAGAGCCGGGACTGGCGGACCAGCCCGAAGTCCTTCAGCCGCGGATCGGCCTTGATGGCGGCGAGCGTCACCGGCGTCTTCACCGGCCCCACCGCCTTGACGTCGACGGTGACGGCCTTGCCGTCCTTGTCGGTGGGATCGAGGTAGGCGGCCTTGGCGACCTCGGCGATGCCCACGATCTCCTTGCCCTCGTTGGAATGGTAGAAGAAGCAGCGGTCGCCCGGCTTCATCGCCCTGAGGTTGATCGCGGCCTGGGCATTGCGCACGCCGGTCCAGGACGTCTTCTTGTCCTGCGCGAACTGCGTCCACGAATACGCCGACGGCTCGGACTTGATCAGCCAATGGGCCATTTCACTCCCCCACCCTATTCGCCTTCGCGCCGCAACGGCCGCGCCAGCAGCGCGCGGATCGCCTCGTCGAGATCGGCGCCGCGGTGCAGGATAGCATCGACGGCGGCACAGATCGGCATCTCGATCCCGAGCTGTGCCGCGCGCGCCAGCACGGCGGGCGCGGTGGCCTCGCCCTCGACGACCTGCCGCTTTCCTTCCATGTGGCGGGCGAACGACGTGCCCTTGCCCAGCGCCAGCCCGAGCGATCGGTTGCGCGACAGCGGGCCGTTGCAGGTGAGCACGAGATCGCCCAGCCCGCTCAATCCGGTGAGCGTCTCGAGACGGGCGCCCATCGCGAGGCCGAGGCGGGCCATCTCGGCGAAGCCGCGCGTGATCAGCGCGGCGGCGGCGTTGTGGCCGAGGCCGCGGCCCTCGACGATGCCGGCGGCGATGGCGAGCACGTTCTTGACCGCACCACCCAGCGACACGCCGGTGACGTCATCCGTCCAGTAGGGGCGGAACATGCCGGCGGCCAGCGCGGCGGCGAGGTCGCGCCCGAGGCCGGCGTCCCGTGTCGCAATGCTGACGGCGGTCGGCAGGCCCTGCACCGCTTCCTCGGCGAAGCTCGGCCCCGACAGCATGGCGACGGGCCGACCCGGCAGCACCTGGCCCAGCACCTCGGGCATGAGCAGGCCGCTCGCGGCCTCGATCCCCTTGGCGCAGATCACGACCGGGCTGCCGCCCGGCAGCTTGGCAGCCACGGCGCGAACCGCCTGGGCCGGACAGGCCAGCAGCACCGCGTCGCAGGCGCCGAGGCTCGCGAGACCGGCCGCGGCCTCGACGCCGGCATCGAGGTTCAGGCCCGGCAGATAGACCGGGTTGGCGCGCTGCTGCGCGATCGCCGTCGAGATTGCCGGATCGCGCGACCACAGGGTGACCTGGCGGCCGGCGCGACGCGCGAGGCAGGCGAGCGCCGTGCCCCAGGCTCCGCCGCCGACGACGCCGATGTGGTGGACCCGGTTCAAGAGGAGGGGCTCACAGGCTGAGGTTCATCGCGATGGAAATGCGCTCGACATTGCCGCGGTAGGGCCTGACCTGGTGCAGGATCCAGGACGGGAACATCACCAGGCGGCCGGCCTTGGGCCGCACGACTTCGTTGGCGCCGGCGGAAAGGCCGCCGGGCATGGCGAAGCCCAGGTGCGGCGCGTACATCGCCGGGCCCGGCCCGCGCGGATCCATGAACTCGAGCTCGCCGCCCAGCGACGCATCGGCGTCGATGCCGGCATCGTCGACGTAGAACACCGCCGACCAGTAGCAGCCCGGATGGGAGTGGAACTCGTTGCCGTGGCCGGTCCGGTTGACGTTGGCCCACATGTTGGCGCGCCACGCGATGGCGACGGGCTTGCCCTCGCGGTCGGTCGTCACCCGGTTGGCGAGGTTGCGGGCGAGCGCCAGCAGCTTGATCGCGGGCGCCCCGCCCCAGCGGTCCATGTCCCAGGTCGACTGCCAGCCGCCGAGGTTGGAATGCTGGGTGCCGGGGTGCGTCTTCTCGCGCTGCTCGATCACCTGGCGCAGCCCGGCGCAGAGCGCTGGCCCGTCGGGCAGATCGGAGATGACGATGGGCGTGGCGAACAGCGGAACGATCTCGAAGCCTTGGCTCATGCCGGCCATCCTACACCCGAACCACGGCGGCCGGATCGAGCGGCCAGCGCGGGCGCGGCCGGAAGTCGAGTTCATCGGTCCGGCCCAGCCGCAACCGTTCGAGGCCGGCCCAGGCGATCATGGCGCCGTTGTCCGTACAGAGCCCGATCGGCGGAGCGACCAGCCGCGCGCCGTGCGACGCCGCCAGCGTCTCGAGCCGCCGGCGCAAATAGACATTGGCCGCGACACCGCCCGCGACCACGAGGGTCGGCGTCGGCGCGAGGGCGAGCGCGTTGGCGCAGCGGTCGGCCAGCACGTCGCCCACCGTGCGCTGGAACGAGGCGCAGAGATCGGCGATCGCGCGGGGATCGTTCGGCGGCAGCTTCTCGGCCGCCTGGCGCACGGCGGTCTTGAGGCCGGAGAAGGAGAAGTCGCAGCCCGGCTTGCGCCACAGCGGCCGCGGCAGGGCGAAGCGTTGCGGATCGCCGCCCGTGGCCGCCTTCTCCACCGCCGGCCCGCCGGGAAAACCGAGGCCGAGCAGCTTCGCCGTCTTGTCGAAGCATTCGCCGACGGCATCGTCGATGGTCGTGCCGAGCCGCGTGAAGTCGCCGGGCCCGTTCACCGTCAGGAGCTGGCAGTGACCGCCCGAGACCAGCAGCAGCAGATAGGGAAAGGCCACGTCCTCGGTCAGGCGGACGGAAAGCGCGTGGCCTTCGAGATGATTGATGGCGAGGAACGGCTTGTCGTGGGCGAAAGCCAGCGCCTTGGCAGTCATGACGCCGACCAGCACGCCGCCGATCAGGCCGGGGCCGCCGGTCGCCGCGATGCCGTCGAGATCGCGGAGGCCCAGCCCCGCCTCGGCCAACGCGTCCATCACCAGCCCGTCGAGGCGCTCGAGATGCGCACGGGCGGCGATTTCCGGCACCACGCCGCCGAAGCGACGATGCTCGGCGAGCTGGCTGTAGACGACATTGGCCAGGATGCGGCCGACGGGTTGGTTCCCGGCCGGCGCCTCGACGACGGCGACGGCCGTTTCGTCGCAGCTTGTTTCGATACCCAGCACGCGCATGCGTGTCTTCTAGCCCAGCACGCGCATGCGTGTCTTCTGGCGTGATGCCGCCGCCTACGCTAGAGCAACGCCATGACTTTTCCCCTTCTGCGGCTCGGCACGCGCGGCAGCAAACTGGCGCTCACCCAGGCGGGCCTCGTGCGCGATGCACTGGCGGCTGCCGTGCCGGCCCTGTCGGCCTCGGGCGCCATCGAGATCGTGGCCATAAAGACCACCGGCGACGCCATCCAGGACCGGCCGCTTTCCGAGGCCGGGGGCAAGGGGCTGTTCGTCAAGGAAATCGAGGAAGCGCTGCTGGCGCGCCGCATCGACGCCGCAGTCCACAGCATGAAGGACATGCCGACGGCCCAGCCGCCGGGGCTCGCGATCTCGGCCTTCCTGCCGCGCGAGGACGCGCGTGACGTCTTGATCGCAGGCGACGTGCAGCGCATCGCCGATCTGCGACAGGGCGCCGTCGTCGGCACGTCGGCGCTCCGGCGCCGTGCCCAGCTCCTGCACCGACGACCCGACCTCCGGATCGTGAACCTGCGCGGCAACGTCGAAACGCGCCTGGCCAAACGCGCGGCCGGCGACGTCGAAGCGACCCTGCTGGCGTTGGCCGGGCTCAAGAGACTCGGCATGAGCCATGTCGGCGCGCCGGTGCCGGAGGAAGACATGCTGCCCGCCGTCGGCCAGGGCGCGGTCTGCATCGAATGCCGCGGGGACGATGCGCGCACGCGCGGCTGGCTGGCCGCGATCGACCACGCCGCGACCGCGACCTGCGTGGCCGCCGAACACGCGATGCTGGCGGTGCTCGACGGCTCCTGCCGTACGCCGATCGCCGGTCACGCCGTTGTCACGGCCGACGGCATGCTCCATCTGCGCGGCCTGATCGTGAAGCCCGACGGCTCGCAGGCGATCGCCACGGAACGGCGCGGCGCGGCGGGCGACGCCGCGGTCCTGGGCCGCGATGCCGGCCACGAACTCAAGCGCCGTGGCGGGCCGGGCTTCCTCTCGACCTGAGGCGATGCCGCCCGTAGAGTCGGCGCATGCGTCCCGTCCTGCGAATGCTTCTGGTTCTGTGCGAATCAGCCTTCGTGCTTGCGGCCTGCGAGACGGCGCCGGTCACGGGCCGATCGCAGGTCATGCTGGTGAGCGAGAACGAAGAACGCCAGATGGGCCTGCAGGCCTATCAGCAGGTGCTGGCCAAGGAGCCGCTGTCCCACGACGCGCAGGCCACCGCGCTGGTCGAGAAGGTCGGGCGGCGCATCGCGGCGGCGGCCGAACGGCCACCGGGGGAAATGTGGCGGGCGCCGCGCTTCCGGTGGGAATTCAAGACCATCGACAAGAACCAGCCCAACGCCTTCTGCCTGCCGGGCGGCAAGGTCGCCGTCTATACAGGCCTGCTGCCGATCACCCGCACCGAGGCGGGCCTCGCGGTGGTGATCAGCCATGAAGTGGCTCATGCGCTGGCCCGCCACGGCGCCGAGCGCATGAGCGACCAGATGGTCGCATCGGTCGGCGTGGCCGCCGCTTCGGTCGCCCTGGCGACCACCGTGAGCGGCAGCAGCCGCACCTACCTGCCGGCGATGATGGCGGCTCTCGGCGCCGGCGCCACGGTTGGCTTCATCCTGCCGATGTCGCGGGCGCAGGAATCGGAGGCCGACCGCATCGGGCTGGTGTTGATGGCGCTCGCCGGCTACGACCCGCGCGAGGCGATCGGCGTGTGGGAGCGCATGCGCGCCGCGAATTCCGGCCGCGGCCGCCAGGCCGAATGGCTGAGCACGCATCCCGCCGACACGACACGCCTGAACGACATCCGAGGCTGGGTGAACGAGGCCATGAGGTATTATCGCCCCCGTGACTGACACGCTCGAATACGACGCATCGGGACTTCTCTGTCCGCTGCCGGTGCTGCGGGCCAACCGCAAGCTGCGCGAGCTGGCCAGCGGCGGGCTGCTCACGGTGCGCGCCACCGATCCTGCCGCCGCGCAGGACTTCCCCGCCTTTTGCCGCCAGACCGGACACGAGCTCGTGTCGAGCACGCGCGACGGCGAGACACTGGTCTTCGTGATCCGGAAACGCTAGGGACCAGAGCGTCCACGCCTCCAGAGAGAGTTCATGCCCCAGGTCACCTTCAAGACGATCGACACCGCAGATGTTTCCGGCAAGCGCGTGCTGGTGCGCGTCGATCTCAACGTGCCGATGAAGAACGGCAAGGTCACCGACGCCACGCGCATCGAACGCGCCGCACCCACGATCGCCGAGCTCGCGGCCAAGGGCGCGCGCGTCGTGGTGCTGAGCCATTTCGGCCGCCCCGACGGCAAGCGCGTGCCGGAGATGTCGCTCAAGGCGCTGGTCGAGCCGCTGTCGGCCGCGCTCGGCAAGCCGGTCGCCTTCGCCGAGGATTGCATCGGGCCGGTGGCCGAGGACGCGGTGCGTGCCCTGAAGCCCGGCGAGGTGCTGCTGCTGGAAAACCTCCGATTCCACAAGGAGGAGGAGAAGAACGACGCCGCCTTTACCGACAAGCTGTCGGTGCTGGGCGATCTCTACGTCAACGACGCCTTCTCGACCGCGCACCGCGCCCACGCCTCGACCGAGGGCATCGCCAACCGCCTGCCGGCGGCGGCGGGCCGTCTGATGCAGGCCGAGCTCGAGGCGCTCGACAAGGCGCTGGGCACCCCGAGGAAGCCGGTTTGCGCCGTGGTCGGCGGCGCCAAGGTTTCGACCAAGCTCGACTTGCTCGGCAACCTCGTCGGCAAGGTCGACAAGCTGATCATCGGCGGCGGCATGGCCAACACCTTCCTGCATGCCCAGGGGATCAAGGTCGGCAAGTCGTTGTGCGAGAAGGACCTGGCGCCAACGGCGCTGGAAATCCTCGAGAAGGCCAAGGCTGCCAAGTGCGCGGTGCTGCTGCCGGTCGATGTCGTGGTGGCGGGCGAATTCAAGGCCGGCGCCGCCAGCACCGTCGTCGACGCCGACGCCTGCCCTGACGACAAGATGATCCTCGACATCGGGCCGAAGTCGATCACGCTCTACGAGACGGAAGTGCGGGCGTGCGCCACGCTGGTGTGGAACGGGCCGCTCGGCGCCTTCGAGATTCCGCCGTTCGACGCCGGTACGGTGGCGCTGGCGCGCACGGTCGGCCATTTGACGGGCGCCCATCGCCTGCTGTCGGTCGCCGGTGGCGGCGATACCGTGGCGGCCCTGGCGGCGGCAGGCGTCGAGCAGCAGTTTTCCTATGTCTCGACGGCAGGCGGCGCCTTCCTCGAGTGGATGGAAGGCAAGACCCTGCCCGGCGTTGCGGCCCTCATTCGGGCAGCCTAAGACTCGGGGCATGAGCGCCCCGACCACGCCGCCAGCCCGCCCACGCCTGCCCTGGGATCCGCCGGAGCATTTCGAGAAGCGCGTCCCCGAGGGCGACAACCGCGAACGTCTGGTCTGCGGGCGCTGCGAGTTCATCCACTACCAGAATCCCAAGGTGGTGGCCGGCGCGGTCTGCACCTGGGGCGGGAAGATTCTCCTGGCCAAGCGCGCCATCGAACCGCGCAAGGGCTTCTGGACTCTGCCGGCCGGCTACATGGAACTGGGCGAAACCACCGAGCAGGCGGCGGCGCGCGAGGCGAAGGAAGAGGCCTGCGCCACGATCGAGATAGACCGGCTGCTGGCCATGTACAGCGTGGCGCGCATCGGCCAGGTGCAGATCATGTACCGCGCCAGATTGGTGACCGCCGACATCGCGGCCGGCGTCGAGAGCGAGGAGGTGGCGCTGGTCGACTGGGCCGACATCCCCTGGGAGCAGCTCGCCTTCCCGACGGTGGTGTGGGCCCTCGCGCACTTCCATGAATCGCGCGACAAGGCCGACTTCGCGACCTATTCCAACCCGACGGGCGATCTCGCCCGCATGTGGCCGCCGCGCAGGCCGGCGGGGGTTTGATCGCCGGCAACGCCACGCCCTGAAGTTGCATCTCCTCCTTGCCATGCGCGCGGACAGGACCGATCATCGGCCTTTCCACACGGGGAGGAGACCATGCCGAGCAGTGCCTGGAACATCGACACCGTCCGTTCACGCGAGGCCATGGGCCGCGTCTTCGACGCGATGGGCGGCAGCCTGGACTGGCGCGGCATCGTCGTCGCCCATCTCGACACGGGATTCACCGATCACGTCGTCTTCAACCTGAACGGCCCGACTCCCGCGCTTCGCGTCGCCGACGGCATCAACTACATGGACGCTGGCGTCGCCGAGCCGCGCGATCCGCTCAACTACTCCGGCGGCCTGACGGTGTACCCCGGGCACGGCACGCGGACGCTTGGAACGCTGTGCGGCAATCTTCCCGGCACCTACACGGGCGTATGTCCGACGGTGCCCGTCGTGCCCTATCGAATCACCAACGGCGTGATGCTGACCGGCCAGACCATCGTCAATGCGTCGCTGGCGATCATGGATGCAGTCGACCGCCACCTGGCCGACGTGATCTCCATCAGCCTCGGCGTCCAGTCGGTCATCGGCAATCGCAAGCAGATGCATGCGCTGGGCCGCGCCGTCGACCACGCCTACGAGCGTGGTGTCATCGTGGTCGGCGCCGCCGGCCAGACCGAGGATGCGCCGCAGCTCATCGGCTTCACGGTCTATCCGGGGCGCTATTCGCGCAGCATCCTGGTGGGCGGCATCAATGCCGAACGCAAGGTCTGCTTCGACTACGAGGACGGGCGCAAGTACATCGACGTCTGGGCGCCGGCCGACGACGTGCGCCGGCCCAATTCGGTCTTCGGCCTGTCGGAGCCCTTCTCGGACGTCGGCGGCACGGGAGATGGCACGTCCTATGCGACGGTTCATGTCGCCGGCGCCGCCGCGATGTGGCTCCGGGTCCGCGGCGAGGAACTCGACGCCGAAGGATACAATGGCTGGCAACGCGTCGAGGCCTTCCGGGCCATGCTGCGTACCTGCAAGCAACCCCTTGCAGGCAACGATGTCCCGACCAAGCCGACGCCCAGGGATACGGGGATCCTCGACTGCGTGGCCCTTCTGGACGGCGAGTTGCCGAAACTCACGGACCTGAAGAAGGCGCCGCTCGCCGAACCCCAGGTCAACTGAAGCGTCAGCCTTCCCTGGCGAACGGATTGTCGGCGCCGTCCCAGTAGCGCTTGAGCAGCGGCACCTGCAGGAAGGCGAAGACCAGCGTCAGCGGGAAACTCAGGAACATCTTGCTGGCGATCCAGGTATCGGTCGTGAAGCCGCGCCACATCACCTCGTTGACCGCTGCCAGCACGAAGAAGAACAACGTCCAGCGCAGGGTGAGCTTGCGCCAGCCCTCGTCGGTCAGACGGAACGCCGTGCCGAACAGAGGCTTCAGCAACGGCCGGCGGAACAGCAGCAGGCCACCGCCCAGGATGACGCCGAACAGGCAGTTCACGATGGTGGGCTTCAGCTTGATGAAGGTGTCGTCCTGCAGCCAGATCGTGAGCCCGCCGAACACCAGCACAAAGAAGCCGCCGACCAGCGGCATGACCGGCCAGCGCTTCTCCAGCCAGCGGTAGCAGGGCAGCGCGACCGCGGTCGCAACGATGAAGATGCCGGTGCCCCAGTAGATGCCCCAGCGGCCGTTGGCGGCGAAGAACAGCACCAGCGGCCCGAGCTCCAGCGCGGTGGCGTAAAGCCGCCGCATGCCGCCCTGCTCGCCCGTCTTCTCGGTCATGCCGGCAGCCCCATCAATCCGCGCGCGAAGGCCCGCGCCTCGAACGGCCTCAGATCGTCGATTCCCTCGCCGACGCCGATGGCGACGACCGGAAGCTTGAATTTCTCCGCGAGCGCCACCAGGACGCCGCCCTTGGCGCTGCCGTCGAGCTTGGTCACGACCAGCGCATCGACCGGCGACAGCGTCTTGAACGTCTCGACCTGGGCATGGGCGTTCTGGCCGGTGGTGGCATCGAGAACCAGCAGGCAGGAGTGCGGCGCGTCGGCATCGAGCTTGCGGATCACGCGCACGATCTTGGCGAGTTCGTCCATCAGGTTGGCCTTGTTGTGCAGGCGGCCCGCAGTGTCGATCAGCAGTACGTCGCAGCCTTCGGCCCTGGCGCGCTCCAGCGCCTCATAGGCAAGGCCGGCCGCATCGGCACCGGTGTCCCGGGCGATCACCGGCACGCCGGCGCGATCGCCCCACACCTTGAGCTGCTCGACGGCGGCAGCACGGAATGTATCGCCCGCGGCCAGCATCACCTTGCGGCCCTCGCGCTTGTAGAGATTGGCCAGCTTGGCGATGGTCGTGGTCTTGCCGCTGCCGTTGACGCCGACCACCAGCACGACATGTGGCTTGCGCGCCGCATCGAGAACGAGCGGAGCCGCGACCGGCTGCAGGATCTCGGCGATGTCGTCGGCGAAGGCCGCGCGCACTTCCTCGTCGGTCACTTCCTTGCCGAAGCGCTCCTTGCCGAGCTTGCCGACCAGGCGGGCGGCGACGCTGACGCCGAGATCGGCCTGGATCAGCACCTCCTCCAGATCGTCCAGCGTCTTCTGGTCGAGCTTCTTCTTGGTGAAGAGGCTGGTGATGCTCTCGGTGACGCGCCGGGTCGACTTGGAAAGCCCCGACCGCAGCCGCGACAGCCAGCCCTTCTTTTCCGTTTCCACCGTGTCGCTCACGCACGATCCTCAGGCGAGCAGCGAGGCATCGAGCTCGCCCTTGAAGGCGACCGCGATGCCACCGGTCATGAGCACATGGCCGTCGCGCAGCCATTCCAGGGTGAGCGTCCCGCCGTCGACGATGACCTGCGCCTTGCGATCGACCAGGCCGCGGCGGCTGGCGGCGACGACGGCGGCGCAGGCGCCCGACCCGCAGGCAAGCGTGAGGCCGGCGCCGCGTTCCCAGACGCGCAGCCGCAATTTGCCCTCCGCGAGGAGCTGGGCCACCCCGATGTTGGCCCGTTCGGGGAAGAAGCGATCGTGCTCGAGTTCGGGGCCAAGCTCGGCCAGCGGTATCTCCGCGAGATCGTCGACGAAGAACGTCGCGTGCGGGTTGCCCATGTTGGTGCCCACGGGATCCTGCAGCGGACCGAGCCCGACCGGCATGTGGTTCGTGTCGCACGCCCTGGCGACCGGGATATCGCGCCAGTCCAGCCGCGCCAGACCCATGTCGACGGAGATCAGCGGCAGCCCGTTGGTCCCCATGCCGGTCTTCTGCGATTCCAGCAGACCCGAGATCGTCTGCACCGTGACCTGATCGGTCTTGCGCTCGTCCATCACGACGGAGGCGACGCAGCGGGTCGCGTTGCCGCAGGCGCCGGCCTCGCCGCCGTCGGGGTTGAAGATTCGCATGAATACGTCGGCAGCGCTGTCGGTCGGCTGTTCGAGCACGATCAACTGGTCGCACCCCACGCCCAGGCGGCGGTCGGCGATGGCGCGGCGGCGCTCGAGCGACAGGCCGAGCGTGGTGGCACGCGCGTCGAGCACCACGAAGTCGTTGCCCAGCCCGTGCATTTTGAGGAACGGCGTTCCGGTCATGCGCCGCTATATGGCGGTTCGCCCCGGCCAGCGCAACGAGCGCGGACGGACCTGCCCGGCATGGGCGCCGCCCACTTCCCGGACATCGAGGGTGGCCAGGCGCTTGGTGTAGATCGTGAGGTGCAGGATGCCGAGCGCCTCGTAGGGCATGGCCGGCTCGACGAACAGGCCGCGGTTG
>Ga0209514_10000594_pt1 | contig 71817 bp, 61 predicted proteins | sample Subgrocontami58m_FD_187452 | JGI IMG/M metagenome (GOLD analysis project Ga0209514, IMG submission 187452) | Subsurface groundwater microbial communities from S. Glens Falls, New York, USA - GMW37 contaminated, 5.8 m (SPAdes) (version 3) | ecosystem: Environmental > Aquatic > Deep subsurface >... | reverse complement strand
GCGCGTGAACCGCTCAAAGTGGTCGCGCATGCGGAAGAGGAACATCTGGCCCTGCTCCCCGTTCCAGTTGCCCCGCACGCCCTCAAATACCCCGGTGCCGTAGTTAAACCCGTGGGTCATGATGCCGATCTTGGCCTCGGAGAGGGGGACGAACTGCTTCTGAAAATAGGCGTACGGGGTACCCATGATGTGTCGCTCCTTTTAGCGCATCAAACACGTCGTAGATTGCGCGCATTATACCCAGGGGCGCTCGCGCGTGGCAAGTCGAATGAGGAGAACAAAATATGTCCCAGCGTGCAGGTCGGTGCCTAGCCCTCTGGTTCGCAGGTCGTTCGACTCGGAGAGTCGCAGGCCGTTCAGGTTCTGAGGAGCCTTCAGGTCGTTCAGACTCTGAAGAGTCCTCAGACTCGATGAGCTCACCACCTTCGGTCCCCGCAAGGGGCGAGGGAATGATAGGAGAAAGTTTTTTCTGCAAAACGAACGGGGAACGAATGGCGAGTTGCGAGGTTTTTTGTGCGTAATTTTGCGGCTTGGAGCGTGTGGCAGCGTGCCAAAGGCCGTTCGTTTTGGGAGAACGAATCGGGAGAACAGGGCAAAACAAGTGATGCGGGCTGAGGGGGAGCCCTTCGACGTGGCTCAGGACAAGCCCTTCGACGGGCCCTTCGGCAAGCAATGGGCGACGTGAATGATTCATGAAGGCAGGGTAGCAGGTGGACGGGGTTAGGGCGAGCGATGGTGGCAGAGGGAGGGCAATCGCATTTAAGTAAACAGGACACGCAAGAGATACTGTTCGTCCGAGCCAGCCTTGTGGCGTTTGCCTTTGACCCCTATATTGGATGACCGCTTCAGGCGCGACGCCAGCCTAGCGCTCTGCGCATCAGCGCTTCACCTATGGCGCGCTGCTTGCGCTCGTCGCGGGTGCGCTGTGAAGCCAATACCGCGAACTGTTGGGACAGGTCTTTCCGATACGTCTCAAAGGCGTGAATGGCCTCCTCACACGCTGCATCGTCCGGCATTGTGAGGGTGCCGTAGATGCCGCAAAGCGACGCGGCCTGTGCGAAGCGGGCGCGGGCCACGGAACCAACGTCCAAAACCTCGCCGGTGGGGCCGCCTACCCGGATTGTTCCGGCGCGCAGACGCTTCCCAGTCTCCAGCATGGCGTTACCCACCTCTACGGGGCCTGGGGGGAGACCGAGGGGCTGGCCGCGCGACTGGCGGCGGAGAAAGTCGTCGGGGAACTTGAGAAGATTCAGGGATGAGTGATGCCCTTCCCACAGCTCGTCAGCCATCTCAGCGGGCGTCATTTGCCCCTTGCGTTTGCTGCGGAGCCGGTCTTTCTGCGCCACAAGCTCGCGGGCACGGGTAGCCGCATATAGCGTTGTAAGGGCGGCGTAGAGGCGAGTGCGGACGGCATGCCGTTCCTTCGTGTCCGAGTACCCGAGCATTTCCAGCACCGCGTCATCAAGCTCCTGTCGTTCGGCCAAAGAGAACTCTTCCGGAAGCGTCCTGGCGCTGAGCCGCTTCGCCATGCGTTCAGCCGCAGCGACGGCACGGGCTGAGACAACGGCATCTGTCATCCTGGCGTCTGGGACGAGCATCATGTTGACGTCCACGACCTGTGTTTTGAGGTGGCCCTCAATGCCTGCAGGGCGCCCAAACTGGTGCCTGGATATGGCAACGACGGTGCTGTTGAGCACTGCCCAGAGCAAGCGTGAGTCTACCCGCTCGTGAGCCCAAAGTTCAAACAGGTTATCGTTGCAAGGAAGGCTGTCCTCGTTCCATGTCACGATATGGCGATATTGTTGTGCATTTGACCAAAACATTTGGGCGCGTTCCGATCTTGGACGGAGGCTCAAGTCGTACCAGGGGCGGACCTGGGCGCGGCTGGCTACGGTGGGGCCAACGTGCCATTCCCGCTCCTCAGCGTAGCGAACATAGTCGGCCAGCTTGGTGCCCCTGAGGGCAGCGCGGGAGACGGGAGCGTTGATCACGCGGCGGCCAACGTCAGCGGCGCGGATAACGGGAGACTTGGCCTCCATGAGCGAGTGGAACTCGGGTTCCAGGAAACGGGCTTCTAACAGATGCAGACCGCCTTCGCCGTCACGGACGATGCGGACCTGCTTGAGGTCTTTGGGCGTTATGCCCCACTTGGCGTGGAAGACTACTGGGTCCGGCTGGCGGCGAAGCTCCTCATCCGTCACGTCACGCACGCAGAAAAACTTGTCAACGCCGGTCTTGAAGCCAAATCGGATCTCCGCGAGTGATTGTAGGGGCGCCATTCGGCTGCCAGCGTGGTCAAGCAGCTCAAACCAAACGTCCGGGGCGCGGACGTACTGGCCCCACTTCCCGCCCTGATACTCAGCGGGCACCGTTGGGAGCTCCTCTTGTTCTTGTTCTTCCGCACCGCCTTCGGCATGGGTTAGCCGTGCGGCGCTGCCCGCGGCCCAGAGCTCGCCTTGCGTCAGCACGCGCACTCGCCAGTAGTCCGTCGTCTGGTCGTTGGTGATGTCCTCAATCAGCTCACGCACGGCGTCCATGTCGGCTTGGCGGGCGGCTTCGCTCTGCTCGCTGACCGGGCCGTGTAAGGCTTCCGAGTAAATCTCCCTTAGAGGCTTTCGAAGCTGAATAAAGCGCACCAGGTTGCTGTGACGGGCCGCTTGGTTCGGCTCCCGCTGGAGAATGGTAACGGCGGTGGTCACGCGGGCGTCCTCAAACCACTTCTCGACCTGGGACTCCAGGACGGCGATGATCCTGAAGTTCTTGAGGAAAAACTCTTGCAGGCGAAAGCCGTAGTCGGTGTCAAGCCATCCGATGCTGGTAACAAAGCCAAGGTAGCCCCCAGGCTTCAGAAGCGCCCCAGCGTGAGCAAAGAAATAGGCGTAGATGTCCGACCGGCCTGACAGCGGCCTGATGCCCGGCCAATCGTTGCGTAAGATGTTGACCAGCCTGTTCTTGTAGTCCGGCGCCAGTCCCTCCTGCCGGAGGTAGGGCGGGTTTCCGACAACCGCATCCAAGTCACCAAGGGCGATGTCGCGGACGGCGTTTCCGGTAAGCGGGACATGGTACAGCGGAGCGCCGCCCACCTGGGCGTCGAAAAAGTCCTCGCGGGCAACAAGGGGGTAATTCGCCTCGTCACTGAGGTGGCGGACGGCCAGGTTCATGGTAGCAAGCTGGGCGGGGAATGCGGCGCGGTCCACGCCAAATATCTGGCCGATGAGCTGCTGGTGTGATTGCTCCTGATGAGCTCGCTCAGCCAGGGCGCGCTTGCGGGCATATGCGCGAACAAGGAACGTGCCGCCACCACACGCGGGGTCCAACACCCGGTCGGCAGGCGAACGGATGCAAAAGGCGTTGATGAGATCAACCACTTCTGGGACAGTGTAGAACTGGCCATATTTCCTGCGCTCGGACTCACCGATCAGACGCTCGTAAAGCTGGCCGATAATCTCAAAGTCAAGGCGAGAAAAATCGAAGTCCTCAATGCTATTGATTACGGTGTGCCAGGAGCGGTGGGCTTCCGGGGCTACGAAGGGAAGCGTGCTTCCCAAGTCCTCTGCTTTAAGGATCGTCTCATAGTCACGTGAGTACGTGATAGCTTCCGACAAACGTGCCGAGAGGGACCGGAATAGCTCCTCAGAACTCCCAGCCTGGGCGCTGCCGAGGGAGGCCAGAACCGTGAAACGACGGCGGAGCACCTGGTAAAAGACCAGCCGGGTGATGAGGACGTAGCAACTGAGGTGCGCGGCGCGGTCAAGGTTTTGGCGGAGCAGCTTTGGGTCGGTGGAGACTTCCCAGCCCTGTTCAGAGACCATCCAGGCGTCCAAGCGGGCGCGGAAGTCGGCATCATTGCTGTACTTGTCCTCCAGCGCCGCCAAAGTGCCGGCGATTGGCTCACTGAGGTCGTTTTCCAGGCGCAGGATGAAGCGGCGGTCAAGGGGCAAGTTTTCCAGCGGTCGGCGGCCCGCCTCCAAGTCCGCAAATCGCTGAAGGAACTCCTCCCACCACTTCTTGATTTGCGCTTCAACTTCTGGCCGACGGACGTCATCACTGAAGCGAATGTCCACAACCTCTTGCGGCCCTTCGACGCCGCGGTCCATAAACGGGACGCCCTCTTGGTGGGTCTGAAAGAGGGCGAACTCGCGGACGTTCCAGGTGAAGTAGTACGGGGTGCCACGGCGAGAGGCTTTCTCGTAGGCGTCCTCCACAAGTTCGCCGTCCAGGGAACTTTTGCCCTTTGGCGAGTCTGGCATCTTAGCCTCGCCGCTGAGGGCAACGCGTTGGATGCTACGCCGATAGAGGACAAAGTCCTGGCGCTTGTTGTTGCCGACGCCGTGCTCCTCTACCCTAGCGTGGCTGTAGGGCAGGTCATCACGGCGCTGGAGGATCGCCGTGACCCAACCGGCTACATCCGCCATGAAGGTGCGTTCATCTACCGGCATACAACAATCCGCCCATAAGACCAACTTCGGCCCGCAGCATTATCAGCGGCATTCTATCATAGTGCTGGAAGCATAAGCTCATTTGACTGGGTAGTGATGATGGAGCACGACAAAATCCACTCGCCGCTGGGCCGAGAACGGACAGAGTCTGGAGTTCATACGGCAGCGCATCATGGAGAGCCCGGAATATCAGGAACGCAATTCCTCTCAATAGCTCCGATAGCGGCTGGCCATTGGCAGGCGGTGAACGCCAGCTTTCCCCCTACTGGCCCTTGTAGCGGTCGCTCCGCTCTTTGCTGATGTTCTGGTACTGGTCGCCGTAGCTGATCGCCGGCTCTATCTGCGTCCCTCCACCCACTCGTTGAAGCCGGTGAGGTTGACTCACTCCGAGCCTGCCGCGATGGCCGCGAGTCCAGGGTGACGGCCATCCGTCGGTCTGGACGGCGACTTCGTCCTTCACCACCCCAGAACTACGATAGGATTTCGGCCTCGGCGGCTTGCCGTGAAAGCCACGGGGGAAGGGGTTTAGAAAACGGCGATGGGGTTTACCGGTGAAGCCGTGCCATTCTGCAGTTTCAATGGGGCAATGGTGACCATGAACTCCCATCGGTTGAGTCGCTCACACTCCTTTGCCAGGTCTTCATGATTGCCGTTGTCCATCAGCCAGAGACCCATTGTGCCCATTCCTATGCCGTGAAACGGGCCGCCCGTCCGAGGAAACTCGATAGGCCGCACATCGTTCGCCACGTCGCAGCCCAGCATGGCTACGCCGCGTTCGTGCACCCACGGCACGCACAATGCTCCAGGGCCGGGGTGCACCGGCGGCATCGGCTGCGGGCCCAATTCGTTGCGCATCTTGGGATAGCCCGTCCTGATGAACAACACGTCGCCGGATTCCACCCGCACCTTTTGGGCAGTCTCAGCCGCCTCCAGGTCCTCCGGGAAAATCTCTGTGCCAGGCTCGAGCCATTTGACCCCCTTGAGCCGAGCAATATCCAGGAGCACCCCTCGGGTGACGATCCCGCCACCCGCCAGCTCAATGGAGCCCTCGGTAGCCCCATCACGAACACGGACGGAATTGGCGGGAACGCCATTGAACATCGTGCGGGGTTTGCCAGGCTCCGGCCGCCAGAACGTGTGCGATGGAGCATCCAGGTGCGTGATGGTGAACCCATGGGGTGAGATGAGGAATACGTCGGCGGCATTGGTCCGGCCAATCTGGTCTGCCGGCGCGTCCACCTCCCCAACCCCAACCATATAGTGCCGAGGAGGACTGACTGCATCGGGTGTGCTGTCATAGGTAATGGCCCAAGAGCAAGAGATGATTGTTCCCTCTCGCACCAGAGAAGCCGCCTGAACGCGTTTCTGCGGGGTGATCAGATTGAGGGTTCCCCGCATATCATCCTTACCCCAGCGCCCCCAGTTGCTCAGCGTCTTAAACCAGGAGAATATCTCCTCTTCAGTAGGTCGTTTTGGTGCCACAGGTGCCTCCTCGGGATAGTAGTTATTGGGTTGCAGGTTGAGAGCCGATGTGTCTATCTACCCCGCAGTCTGGGGTCCCATACGTCCCGTAGGGCATCACCCAACAGATTTACGCCGAATACAGCCATGCTGATAGCCAGCCCCGGGAAAATAGCCAGCCACGGCGCGGTTTCGATATATTGTTGGCTTGATCCGGAGAGCATACCCCCCCACGTAGGCTCCGGGGGCGGCACTCCCACTCCCAGGAAACTCAAAGACGCCTCGGTCAGAATGGCGTTCCCCAGTTGCGCGGTGGCCATGATGATATAGGGCGCGGCACAGTTTGGCAGCAAATGACGGAACAGCACACGGGTACGGGTTGCGCCTATGGCCTTTGCCGCGTCTATGAATTGTCTCTCTTTAACCGAGAGAGCGGCCGACCGGATAATGCGGGATGCTCCGGGTGTAATGACCACACTTATGGCCAGCACCACATTGTTCAAGCTCGCACCCAATGCAGCCACCACTACCAAGGCAAGGATAAGGAGAGGGAATGCCATCAGGCTGTCCATGACACGCTGGACCACCAGGTCGTATTTCCCATTAAAGTACGCGCTGGTAAGGCCGATCAGCGCTCCCATGCTGGTGCCGAAAAGTACTGAGAAGACGCCCACATACAGGGAGATGCGTGCCCCATACAGTATTCTACTGAATTGGTCTCGCCCCAGGGCATCGGTGCCCATCAAAAATCGGAGACCTGGCGACACGAAGGTGGCATCTTTGTGAATCTCCACGGGATTGTAAGGCGCCGCAACCTGAGCTGTCAGGGCCATCGTGATCATACCCAGCAAGATCAGCAGACCAATGAATCCCAAGGGTTTCCGGGTCACGAAAAGTATGAGTCCCCGAAACCTGCTGGGACGACGCCGTAGGCCTACCATTCCTGTAATAGTTGCTCTTTGTCCCGCCAGAGGTGCTCCCTCCTTTCTCGCCGCGCCCTTAGCGGTAACGGATGCGCGGATCCAGCCACGCGTAGAGAATGTCTATCAGTAGATTGGTTACCAGGAAAATGGTTGCCATTAAGAACACCACGCCCTGAACTAACGGATAATCTCGGTGGTTGATTGCATCGATCAGATTGCGTCCCATACCCGGTATAGAAAAAATCTGCTCCATGATAACGGTGCCGCCAAGCAACACCGCTAGCTGCGTGCCCGTGATGGTTATCACTGGGAGAAATGCGTTCTTCAACGCGTGACGCAGCACCACCTGCCGCTCCCTTAGCCCCTTCGCCCAGGCGGTCCTGACATAGTCTTCGCGCAGCACTTCCAGCATCTGAGAGCGAGTCATCCGGCTCACGATAGCGGACAAGCTATAGCCGAGAGCCGCTGCGGGCCAGATGAGTTGTTGTAGGTTTGCGCCCAAATCCTTCCAGGGCGGGGTGTATCCCAAAGGCGGCGCCCACTGGAAGACGATGATGAGGAACAGGACAATCAACGTGCCCACAAAAAAATTGGGCATGGCGAGTCCGGCTATACTTACCACTCTGAAGAGGTAGTCAACGAAGGTGTCTTGGCGCACGGCGGAAAGGACGCCTATGGGTATAGCAATCAGCAGCGAAATCGCCACGGCCATAACAGCCATCTGAGCGGTGACGGGGAAGTGTTCTGCGATCTCTTGGGTAACGGGTTTCCTGCTCCAGAGGGACTTTCCGAGGTTCAAATGGAGGACATCACCAACCCAGTGGGCGTACTGCACGTACAAAGGGTCATTAAGCCCTAGCTTTTCGCGTACCGCTGCAATAGCTTCCTCGGTGGCCCGGTCGTTCAACCGGCTCTCTGATAATATCAGCGCAGACGCGGCATCGCCCGGCACAATGCGCAGCAACACGAAAATCACCATTGAAACCCCGATCCAGGATGGGATAATCAAGAGCAATCGCTTAGCTATATACTGGCGCACTCTTGCTCTTCCCTTTCCGACAAGGTCTCAACCACGAATATTGGGCTACTTATCAAGCCAGATGTCTTGAAACTTGGTGTTGTTGTACACAGACTTGTGATTTATCCAGTTCTTCACATAGGGCCACGCGGGCGCGAGACGCGTAGGATAATCGATGGGGATCTTATTCAGGTGTTCGGTCATGATGTAGCGCTGGATCTCCCACACCAGCTTCTTGCGTTCTTCTTGGTTGAGCATCTCAGATTGCTTATCTATCAGCTCATCTGTCTTTGAGTCTTTTACTCCCCAGGATGGCAGGTTGGTTCCGTGATACTGGCCATAGAGGATGTTGTCCGGATCGTCGACCGTATTTCCTTCTGCGATGGGATAGACATCAAAATCCTCAGCGCGGGTCAGTTGGCCGAACACGGTGGAGTCCACTCTCTTTTGCTGCAACTTTATGCCGATCTTCAGGAACTCTTGCTGGAGGTACGACGCTGCGTCCTCGTCAGTTTGGCCTGCACGGATAAGCAGAGTGCCTCCGTCAAAACCGTTGGGGTATCCTGCTTTTGCAAGCAATTCCTTCGCTAAGGTAATATCTTTGGCTTTGTCCGGATTCCAGCCGGGCAGCTTCATGACTTCATCAATGGGGAGTCCCCACGGGCTGCTGGGCGGAAACAGCGACGCGAGCTTGCCGTTTCCCTGGCGGGCAACGTCTATGAACCCTGGGCGATCCACCACAATGTTCATGGCCTGGCGGACCAGTTTGTTATCGTAGGGCTTATGTTTCCCGTTGAAAGCAAGGTAGTCCAACCCCACCAGGGTTTCCACACGATCGATCCTGACCCCGATATTCGCTTGTTCAAGGGTTTTCCCCTGGGCCGCAGTTATGCCGGGGAAACTGAAGAGCAGGTCAATCTGTTTCGTCCTAATGGCAGCCAGACGGGCGTTATCATCCGGAAGAATGAACTGCTTGACGCCGTCTAGGTAAGGCCGGTCTTCTTTGTAGTAGTTGGGGTTCTTCTTTACCTCAAAGCTAACCCCTACCGTGTAATCGACAAACATGAACGGTCCTGTGCCATTCTGCTTGTCTCCCAGGTCCCCATTGTTGGCTTCCAGGTCTTTTTTGGAGAGCATCCCGCTGAAACCTATCGCCAGCAGACTGAGGAACGAGGGCTGGGAACGCTTCAGGGTGAGCTTAAAAGTGTAGGGGTCAATGACTTCCGCCTTATCCAACGTCTTCCAGAAGGCCAAGCGGGTAAGGGCCAATTCTGCTCGAGGCTTGATAACGCGGTCAAAGGTGGCTTTGGCGTCTGCTGCGGCAAAGTCGGAGCCGTCATGAAACTTGACGTTTTTGCGCAGATAGAAGGTGAATTCCTTTCCATCAGGGGACACTTCCCACCGATCGGCCAGGTCGGCTATTATCTTGTCCTCCTGCAACGGGTCAAATTGAATCAACCCACTGTACATTGAGCCGATCTTGGTCTGGTCTTGAACGCCGCCGGTGCGCCATTGGTCCCTGTTGATAAGCTCTCTCACTTCGCCGGTACGGAGCACCCCTCCAGACTTTGGCTCCGAGGATGTCCCCTGTGACGAGGGTTGCTGAGACGCGGAACCGCAGCCTGTTGCTGCCACAAGCAACCCAAGGGCAACCACGGCCGCGAAGCCATTACAGCGTGAACGCGTGTTCATCCGATATTTCCTCTCTGTGTTTCTCTTGGGCCAACCCACTCGCGCTGGTTAACAAGCATGAAATAGCAAAATAGCGCTATAACAATAGGATGTAGCTATGAGTATCATTCACTCATAACTACTGAAAAACAACCAGATAATATACCTATGCTATTGGGCGGTCAACACCCCGCTATCGGAGGGACCCAGGGCTATCGCATCCTATTGGGGGTAGGAACGAACCGACCGTCCTAAAGCCACCGATAACCTCCTTGTGGGGTGAAAAGCGGGTAGTTCGAGCTGCTCGTTAGGCACGGATGACGCCGCTCGAGAATTTAGTTGCAATCGCCCTGCCATGATACCGACCAGGCCTTGTAGCCCGCACGCTCTTACGTTACACTGGCGAGCACCGGCGCCATTGAGGCGGCCAAGGCAGATTAGCGTAGGAGGTCGAACGGATAATGAGATTGGTGCTGTTTGATGACTACAAGCCAGGCCTGTTGAAGGGCAACGGGGTGGTCGATGTGAGCGAAGTCACCCGCCGTGTGGCCGGCCGCACCGGTCAGGAGACCATGCAAGGGATCATCACTCACTTCGACCAGTTGAAGGCCGACCTTGAGCGGGCCCTGAGTTCAGGCCGGGAAATGCCGCTGGCAAACGTCCAGTTGCGGGCGCCCCTGCCACGTCCTGGCAAGATCATGATGATGGGCGCGAATTTCCGTGAGTTTACCCAGGGTGTACCGGCGCTGCCGATCTGGGGTTTCCTCAAGTCGCCTGAAGCTATCCTGGACCCCGGCGGTACCATTGTGCTGCCCGGCGTGGACTTTATTGTCTGCCATCATGAGGCTGAGATGGTCGCCGTCATCGGAAAGCAGGGAAAAGACATCCCCGCGGCGCAGGGCATGGACTATGTGTTCGGCTACTGTAACGGCATCGATGTGTCGCCTCGCATGCCATTGTTGCAGAACACCCTGCTCAACAAGGGTTGCGACACCTGCCAGCCCCTCGGCCCCTGTATCGTGACCAAGGACGAGGTCCCGGACGTAGACCGGCTGCAAGTGCGGCTGTGGGTGAATGGCGAACTACGGCAGGACTTTCCCATGAGCGACATCGGGCACCCGCTGCCAGACAGCATCCACTACTTCAGCGAGCGGATGAGCATTATGCCGGGCGACATCCTATCGCTGGGCACCAACCACGCGGGCCTCGGCGCACTGCAGGACGGGGATACGGTCGAAATCGAAATCGATGGGCTTGGCCGCCTCACGAATAAAGTGAGCGACCCCCTGAAGCGCTCCTGGCCGCGGGGCACCGACCCCGGTTATGCCCACCTGCGGCTGCGAGAGCAATTGCTAGCGGGCAAGGCGTAGGACAGCACGCGTTTGCTGACCCGAGAGGCAAGAACTCTACCAGATTGAAGCTTAACACACTGGCTGGGAAAACGTCTTGACGGCCTGTCGAGCCCATCCCGCACGGCACATACTATCGCACAATAGGAATGGGAGCATTCAGAACACTCCTGCGATGCGATCGCTTGGATAAATAAACGTTCAGCCAAGGCTGTGGGCGGCGTGGGTAGAATGGGCGATAGCCGATGGAGAGATTTTCAGGGCTGGCAGAACCCTACCATAACCTATGAGTTTGGTCCCCGTACCCGTATATTGTACGGTGGCTGCACTACTGGCCCTTATAACGGTCACTCCACTCTTTGCTGATGTTCAGGTACTGGTCACCATAGCTGACCGCCGGCTCTATCTGCGTCCCCTCCACCCACTCGTTGAAGCTGGTCAGGTTGACCCACTCTGAGCCTGCGGCGATGGCAGCGTCCCAGGTGTCGGCAAAGAAAGCGCCATTCTCCCTGTCTCGAACGTAACCGCCGGGGTTGCCGGTGCGGGTGTCGTCGTTCCCCGGCATCACCGTGCCGACAAAGACCTTGGGCTGACCCAGTTGGGCCGCCTTGTTCGCGACCTTGGCCGCCCAGCTTGAGAGCGTGTAGTGCACGTTGTTTGACCAGGCGATGCTGTACCCAAACTGGCCGTCAAAGACCTCCAGCAGGTCGAAGCTCAGCCCCTCCATGATCCAGATCGCCTGGTGGTTCGGGTCGACCTGCGCGCGGATGTCCGCCCACGCGGCGAGCGGCGTCTGTCCCGGCGAGAGCGCGACGGCCTCCGCTCGCCAGAAGAAGAACACCGGTCTGCCCTGGGAGCGCAGCCAGTTCGGTTTGGACGCCGCCTGAGCGTGGATGTTCTTCAGACCGCTGACCGTCTTGCCGGTGGTGTCGAAACCCGGCTTGTCCGTCTCAAAGGTGATGCTCACCCACAGCCCTGCGGCCGCGCCTTCGGACAGAAGCTTCTGCAGGTTCTTATCGGTGCGGTCGCCTGGGCCCAGCCAGGACATGACCAGCGCATCCAGTCCGGCCTGTCGGGCCTGCTGCACATGCCGCCGAATCGCTGCGATGTCGTCAGAGTTGTACGGTATGCTCGCCGCGTCCGCGGTCACGCCGGAGCTCCAGGTGTCGCTGTCGTACCAGGCGTAGTACTGGCCCAGGACGATGCGGCTGTCGATGCCCTGGGGCGAGAAGGCGGGCGTCACAACCAGCGTGCGAAAGTTGAAGGTTGATGACCATGCCACCGGCGCGCCGTCGCCCTGCACGCGCGGACGGGCCCGCCAGTAGTAGGCGGTGTGGTCTTCCAGCGGAAATCCTGCAGGGACGGCGTAGCTGTTCACCGGGTTGGTGACGCCGCCGTGGATCAGAGCCGAGTAGACCATCGCGGTTGCCGTGGCTGGGTTGGTGTTGAAGGCCGCGTCCTTGCTGAGCTGCACCTCATAGTAAAAGACGTCCGATCGCGTGTTGCTCCACCGCAGCGCCGGGGTGAGCGTGGATACGTTCGTGTCCAAAGCGGGTGACACAGCTCTCACGGACGTGCTGTTCACCGTGGGCGTGCGGAAGCTGCGCTGCGCCCAGGCGCTCCAGGACGGGTCGCTTAGCCCCACCGCGGTAGCGGCATCGGACACGCGCACGCGCCAGGTGTAGGTCATGCCAGGGAGCATCCCGTACCACTGCGGTGGCGGTGGGATCTGGAAGGAGCTGGCGCTGGAGCCAAAGTAGACGTCAACGCCAGGGCCGTCGTTGTTGGACGGTATGACCTGCAGGTGAACCTGGCGTGCGCCCGCGGGGTTCGTCCAGCTCAACGTCGGGCCGAAGGTGGACAGCGTCGCGCCCGCGGCGGGACTGCCGAGGGTGGGTGCGCCGATGGCGCTGAGGGAGCTCCCGTTCCCCGACGGGACACGCTCTTGGGCCAGGGCGCGCAACGGCGCCACAGCCATCAGCGCTATGAGGAAGACCGCGAGCAGGAGACGTTTGTTATGCTTCATTAGCTATAGCGTACGAGAATGAAGGACGCGTCCTCTATGACTTTTGACACATCCTTGCGTGAAATTTACGGGAAATCGGAAGCGTTGCCTGAGGTTCTCGAAGGCACCGCCACCGTTCGTTTTGGGGGCCTCAACAAACGCTGGCGAGGCAGCTAGCGCGCCCCCACCGCCACCGGCAGGTCGACCTGGTACTTCGCCAGCGTCTCCTGGATCTGCGCGGCGGTCTTCTCGTCCGGTTCCACCAGGGGCAGCCGCGGCTTACCGACGTTGAAGCCGATGGTGTTCAGCATGTGCTTGACCGGAATCGGGTTGGCCACCACAAAAAGCGCGTTCACCAGGGGCAGCAGATGCCGGTGGATTTTGGCCGCGCCCTCGGTATCACCGGAGAGGAACTTATCCACCATCGCCCTGACCTGCAGGCCCGTGATATGCGTCACCACGCTGACGATGCCATAGCCACCCATTGCGAGAATAGGGAGTGTGTCGCTGTCGTTGCCGCTCCAGACCCTGAAGCCGGGGCCGGCCCCGTCGATAATCTTGCTGATCTGCTCGTAGTTGCCGCTGGCCTCTTTCACGCCCACAATGTTCTCGATCTGGCTCAGGCGGATGGTCGTCGGCGCTTCCATGTTGCGGACGGTGCGTGAGGGCACGTTGTAAAGGACGCAGGGCTTGCTTGCCGCCGCAGCGATGGCCTTGAAGTGCTGATAAATGCCTTCCTGCGGCGGGTTGTTGTAATATGGCACGGTCAGGAGGAAGCCGTCCACGCCCACGCGGTCGGCCTCTTTGGTGAGGTGAACGCTCTCCGCGGTGTTGTAGGTGGTGGTGCCGGCGATGATGAACGCGCGATCGCCCACGGCATCCTTCACTGCCTCATACATCCGGAGCTTCTCCTGGTCGCTGAGGGTGGGAGACTCGCCCGTGGTGCCGGTGACCACCAGGCCCTCTGTGCCGGATGCCACCAGCGCCTGGGCCAGGCGCTGGGCCTGGGCATAGTCCACCTCGCCCTTATCATCAAAGGGTGTGACCATTGCAGTAAGGACCCGGCCTATCGTTTTCATGCCTCACCTCCAGGCTGTCTAAACCCAGGTATTCGGTAGTTTCCCATTGTAGCGCGCGTTCGCGAGGATGACCAGTAGGGGCGCAGCATCCTTCGGCACGCTCAGGACAAGTGCTGCGCCCCTACGTTTGACATCTCACAGCCCCAGCAGTTTGTCCAAGCCCACCACCATCTCGGAGCGATTCATAACCTCCTTGACGGCCATGAGCACGCCCGGCATGTAGCACTCCCGGTTCAGGGCGTCGTGGCGGATGCGCAGGGTCTGTCCCTGGCTCCCCAGGACGATCTCCTGGTGGGCCATCAGGCCCGGCAGTCGCAGGCTGTGCACCGGGATGCCCTCCACCACGCTGCCGCGCGGATGAGGCAGGGTCTCCTTCAGTGTGGGCGCAGTGACGAATTCCCTGCCCCGGGCCTCGGCCATCGCATGCGCCGTGGCAATCGCGGTGCCGGAAGGCGCGTCGGCCTTGGCCTCGTGGTGCATCTCGATGATCTCGGCGTAGTCGAAGAAGCGGGCGGCCACGTTCGCGAGGTGCATCATCACCACCGCGCCCAGAGCGAAGTTGGCCGCGATGACACCGCCGAGCCTGGCCGTGGCGCACAATGCCTGCAACTCTTCCACGTCCCGGGGCGCAAGCCCGGAGGTGCCGATGACCGGCCGCACCCCCGCGGCGATGGCCTGCCTGGCGGCGGGGACGGCGTACGCGGCGGAGGTGAAGTCCACCATCACATCCGGCTTGACACGGGCCAGGAGCGCCTCCAAGTCTTTCGAGAGGGGAATGCGGTCGCCGTCGGGCAGCGCCAGGTACTCTTCGGTTGCCGACTGGGAGACGGCTCCCACCGGCTCAGTCTCCGGGTCATTGACCAGCGCGGCCAGGACCTCCCGGGACATCTTGCCGGACGCGCCGGTCACCACCACTTTGATCGCTGCCATGTTTCACCCCCTCGAACGACTCTCCTCGTACTTTGACATGCAGAGCGCAGCGCGCGCAAGCCGTAGGGGGCAGGTGGTTACCCTCCCACGCGGTTGACGGCTCAGCACCCCTGCTTTATGCTTCTGGGCGGCGAGCCGACACGAGCCGCCTGCGACTGCGCACCGACGAACAGATGGAGGGCTGAGGCCCGGACACGTGAAGAGGCGTTATGAAGTGCACCTGGATGTACTCGGGTCCCGACGGGCGCTCCCATTTCACCGATCTGGAGATCCCTTCGACCTCGGAGATACTTGCTGCGCCCACCATTCGGTTCACCGAGACCACCGGGGGCCGCACCAACGACTTCCATCCGGCCCCCCGGCGTTACCTGATACTCTTTTTGGGCGGCGTGGAAGAGATGCAGTGTGGCGACGGCAGCGTGCGCCGCTTCGGGGCGGGCGACGTCCTGCTATGCGATGACACCACCGGGCAGGGGCACACCACCCGTGACCTGGAGGATTGCCGCCGTATCTTCATCACCATGCCGGACGGTTTCGACCCCGGCGCGTGGCGCGCGTAGTGGGCTGGTGATTTGCGCCTCTAGCGTCGGCGTTGAGGGATTGCCAAAAGGAAATGGGCCTCGTTAGAGGCCCATTTTTCATGCATAACTAGCTTTATCGGTTGAACGAGCCGCCGGGACGCCGTTCCCCTGAGCGGGGCGGGCCACCGCGGCTTTATTGTTCAGCCCCGCCATTAGGAGTGTTCGGTCATAGATTTTCGAGGGTGTGCTATGGGTTATGTTGAGTGGATGGAGAAGAGGGCACAACAGGAGATGCTCAAACGTGCAATGGAGGCCGCATGGACGGTATCTTGCTGCATAGGCATGGTCTTTGGCCCATTATGCACGGCATTCGAGGCGAGCAACGTTCCCAGGGAAGAGGTGGATGCTCTCATTGACCATTGGCGTGAGGCGTGGAAGGACGTGCAACACCTATCAGATCGTAACCTGGGCCGCAACCGGGAGCACTATTTTATTCGACCAAACGTGATGCTCTCGCCCATACTCATGCGGCTCGCTCAAAGTCTGGAGGCTATCCGGAACACGGCCAACTTGGATGCTCCGGCGGTCCTAGTGGCCCTGAAAGACGCGTACCTCTGCACTGTCTCAGAGCTGTACGAGTTCAATAAATGGGCCAAGGCTAGCGGCCCGACGATCGGCTTCGACGCGTCAAAATACGAGCCGGAAGCGGTCAAGCGCGGTCAGAGGTACTGGGAGTCCACAGTTCGAGATCTTAACCGGGCATAGGCTTGGGGCTAAGCTGAGCCCCCTGAACCCTAAGCAGTAGGCGCTTCGCTCACGTTCACCTGCCCGCGGATTCGACCTCAACGCGTGGCGCACGTGGCCGACTGGTGCACCCCCGACGACTTGGCAAGCTACAATCGCTTTCACCGCCTGGTGATCTGGCTCGCTCGGTGGAACATTCCAGACAGGTGTACGTCGTCAGGAAAGACATAGGCATGAATACGATTGAGGGGTTCTTGAGTCAGCTAAAACGGAGCGTTGATGGTACTTACCACCACGTGATTGCTCGCTATCTACAGGGGTAAGTAGATGAATTCAGCTTCCGCCACAGTTACCGACAAGACCGAGTACCGATGTTTAAGGGGATGTTAGACCAGGTTATCACTTCTTCTGACTACCGCTTTTAATGCTCTTTGCGGCCTTCCCCAAACTGTCCATTACCTCGCTCTTGGTGGCACCAAGCTCATTGTCTTCCAACTTCTTAGTTCCGCCCGATTTCACGGGTATCGTATATGTACTCGTACTAATGAAGTAATAGGGGCCCGTAACTTTAGCTTGCTTTCCCATATCTACACCCCTTTGTATGTCTTCTCATTGCGTCTGCGAATGTGAGTAACTATGACTAGCCTCTCCCCATCGTAAATGTTGTAGATGATTCTCCAATCGCCTGAGCGGATACGAAGCGAATTTCCTTTCAGCTTCTCTACGCCAAATGGTCGGGGGTTGTCTGCAAGAGAGCGTATGTCGGTGTCCAATTGTCCAAGCGTCTGACCATGCTGACGGTTTAGGCGCTTTTCCGCTCTTCGGTCCAACCTGATTTCATACGCTGAGTCCCCGCCGCCGCCTGTACTCGTCATAAGAAGTGAATGCCCCTCGCCCCTTCTCTTGCAAAGCCTTGTGTGATTCGGTAGCGAGTCTCATGTCAAAGAAATCTTCTTCCGAGGTCAGGTTGTTGCTTTCTGCTACCGAGAAGGGGACATCCGAGGCCGCAACCCATGTGTACTGATCTTCCAGCAAGCGAACGGTTGTCATAACATTTCCTCAAGTCCGAGACTGTGCAGCAGCTCTCTGGGAACAGGTATGGGGCCGACACCAGTCTCATACTGGCGAACGTGGCTGGCGATGATCAGGCTCAGAATCTTGAGCATCGGAGGACTTATCTTTACGACAGCCTTGACCTCTGGCAATTGGTCTGGCCTAATCTGACCTAAGTACAGTGTGCTACCATAAAGTTGCGTAGACACGTTGACCGAATCGACGTAATATTCATGAGCATCATTGGCAAGTTCAAACAGCTTCTCTTGTCTTTCGGCCATAGTGACCCCCTCGGAACATGGCAACATTGAGTGCAATGCAGTTGACTGTAGTAGTGAACACCGTCCATGATACAGTGTCAAGGTCTATGATCATAGCCGAGACAGATGTCCTAAATTAGACTATCGACATTTATCGGCACTCTGATACGTGCTTTCAGGGGAACACCGTCAAAAAGAAATGGGCCTCGAAAGAGGCCCATTTTTCATTCGATACCAGCCTTATCGGTTGAATGAGCCGCCGGGACGGCGTTCCCCTGAGCGGGGCGGGCCACCGCCCTGACGCGGCGGACCGCCGGGCCGATCGTTGTTGCGGGGTGGGCCGCCGCGGTTGCCAAAGCCACCGGGCCGGCCAAAGTCTCGGCGTGGCGGGCCGCCCGGGCCGCTGCGCTGCTCGCCCTCTCCCACGTTGCCACTTTCACCTCCGGGCTGTTCGTCATCCCCGCGCTCGCGTGCGGCGCCGTCCTCTAGCAGCGCGCGCCGAGAGAGGTTGATGCGCCCCATGCGGTCGATCTCGGTGACCACTACCATGACCTCGTCGCCCACCTGCACCACATCTTCCACGCTGGGCACGCGGTAGTCCGCCAGCTCGCTGATGTGGACCAGACCTTCTTTGCCGGGCAGGATCTCCACAAAAGCGCCGAAGCTGGTGGTTCGGGTGACCTTGCCGTTGTAGATGCCGCCAATCTCCACGTCCTTGGTCAGCCCTTCGATCATCTGAATGGCCTTGCGGGTCATCTCCTCGTTGTTGGAGCCGATGACGACCGTGCCGTCGTTCTCCACGTCGATGGAGACCTTGGTCTCCTCGGTGATGGCGCGGATGGTCTTGCCGCCGGGGCCGATGAGGAAGCGGATCTTGTCGGGGTCGATCTTGATGCGGGTCATGCGCGGCGCGTACTGGCTGACCTCAGCGCGGCTGGAGCTGAGGGTCTGGAGCATCTTGTCCAGAATGAAGAGCCTGGCCGTCTTGGCCTGGGCCATGGCCGCATCCATCACCTCAAAGGGCAGCCCTTTGATCTTGATGTCCATCTGAAGGGCGGTGATGCCCGTGGCGCTGCCGGCAACCTTGAAGTCCATATCGCCCATGGAGTCTTCCATGCCGGCAATGTCGGTTAGCACCGCAAAGCGGCCGCCCTCTCCCATGATGAGGCCCATGGCAACGCCCGCAACCTGTGTCGATATGGGTACGCCTGCGTCCATGAGGGCCAGGATGCTGCCACAGACGCTGGCCATGGAGGTGCTGCCGTTGGAACTGAGCACCTCAGACACGATGCGGATGGTGTAGGGGAAGACCTGCTCGTCGGGAATCGCGGGCGCAATCGCCCGCTCCGCCAGCGCGCCGTGGCCAATCTCTCGGCGGCCGGTGCCGCCCATGCGTCGCACCTCGCCGCTGCTGTAGGGCGGGAAGTTGTAATGGTGCATGAAATGCTTGTATTCCTCAGGAGAGAGGGAATCCAGCTTCTGCGCATCCCCTGAGGAACCGAGGGTCACAACAGAAAGCACCTGGGTCTGGCCGCGGGTGAAGAGGCCGGAGCCGTGGGTGCGGGGCAGAATGCCCACATCGCACCAGATGGAGCGTATCTCGTCGGTCTTGCGGCCGTCGACGCGCTTGTTCTCGTCGAGAATCCCGCGCCGCATCTCTCGCTTCAGCTCCTGCTGAAAGATGGCTTTCACGTCTTCGGCGGAGAACTCGTCGGAGAGGGTCTCCAGCAACGTTTCGTTGCCTGCCCCAAGCTCATCCTCACTCTCGGCTTTGCTGAGGCTGCTCACCGCTTCCGCCATGCCGTCCTTGAGCCGGGCGGCAATGGCGTGGGCTACGGAGAGCTCTATCTCCTTGGCTTCAGTGGCAACCTTCGTTTTCCCAACCGCGGCCACCATGTCACGCTGCAACGCGATGATCTCCTTGCACGTCTGATGGCCAAACTTGATGGCATCCAGCATGGTCGATTCCGAGATTTCCTTCGCGCCCGCTTCCACCATTACCACAGCATCCTCGGAGGCCGCCACCACCAGGTCCAGGAGGCTCTCTTGGAGCTGCGAGAAGGTGGGATTAACCACGAACTGGCCGCTGATGAGGCCAACCCTCACGCCGGCCACCGGGCCGCCGAAGGGGATGCTGGAGATGCTCAGCGCTGCAGAAGCGCCCACCAGTGCCAGGACGTCGGGGTCGTTCTCCTGGTCTGCCGAGAAGATCGTGACGATGACCTGCACGTCGTTGTGCAGGCTCTTGGGAAAGAGAGGGCGAATCGTTCGGTCGGTGAGACGGGCTGCCAGCGTCGCGTCGGTGGTGGGCCTGCCCTCACGACGAATAAAGCCGCCGGGGATCTTGCCGGCGGCGTACATCCTCTCCTCATAGTCCACAGTGAGGGGAAAGAAGTTCACGCCCGTGCGGGGATCGGGGCTCATACAGGCGGTGACCAGCACTAGGGTGTCGCCGTAGCGCACGGTCACAGCGCCATCGGCGTTGCCCGCAAGCCTGCCGGTCTCGATGGTAAGTGTTCTACCACCGATGTCGCGTTCGATTTTGTAAGACATCTACGGAGGTTCCTCCAAATTTCTTTCTACACCCGTTTGCCGGGTACTTGGAGGAGAATGGGAAATGCACCAGGGGCTTGCGTCAGCATGAAATGCCACGAACCCGGTAGCTATGGGGATGTCAGGAAGGGACAGGCCCGAACGAAATCGGGCTGCGTTTAGCGGCGCAGCCCGAGGCGATTAATGAGCGCCTGATAGCGGTCGACGCTGGTGCTGTTAAGGTACCTGAGCTGCCGGCGCCGCTGTCCCACGAGCATAAGCAAGCTGCGACGTGTGTGATAGTCGTGCTTGTGCAACCGCAGGTGCTCCGTCAGCCGGCTGATGCGGGCTGAAAAGATAGCCACCTGTACTTCAGGCGATCCAGTGTCGCCGTCGTGGGTCTTGTAATCGTCTATGAGGGCCTGTTTTTGCTCAACGGTGAGCATGTGTTGGTCTCGCTTCCTTCCTGTTAACTCCAGAGGGCCGAGGAATCAGCTTATGCAGATCTTCCTCTGGTGTGCTTTTTCTTTAATCTCCTCTTATTCACGTCAGAGCGCAGTATAACATATGGTGAAAGGCCGCGTAAATACGCGTATCGAGGCTGCTGAACAAGACGTGAAGCGGACACAGCGCCCCGACCCTCCATAGGTTTCGCGTTTTTTGCGGTTAGGTTTTTGCTTGCGTCATGCCTTTCCCGACACAGCCACCTGCCTTACCCACCTCTGCGTCATACTGCGCTCATTGTACGATGCTCCACCGGCATATCGCACGGGCACACCGCGGGCCTGTGAGGGACGTGGCAACCTCGGTAACGCTGTTCTTGTACCACGGTCACCCGGGCGGGAAGTACCCCGCTATTCAGTACCATGCGAAGATTCGAAACTTGCTCAAGACGGCTCACTGAAGACGTCAAAGTCGCTACCTGCTTTCAACCGCCTTTCCCGTGCACAGCATGCAGCACTAACTGGGTTTCCCAAGGAGAAATAGTGACCCTCCCCTTCTTGCCAGCATTGGCGGTGATGCTGGTAGGCGCAAAAACATCCGGCGCGCTGAGTCGCAGGATAGGGTTGCCCGCGGTATTTGGAGAACTGGTCACCGGGCTCATAGTCGGTCCGGTTCTTCTGGGGTGGGTAGTGCCGGACCAGTCCCTCTCGGACATGGCGGAACTCGGAGTGCTTGTTCTCATGTTCTTGGCGGGATTGGAAACGGACCTGCCCCAACTGCGGTCAGTCGGCCGGGACGCTACGCTGGTTACGGTTGGAGGAGTCCTGCTGCCAATGGCAGCGGGGGTTGGCTTGGGCTATTTCTCGGGCCTAGGTCTCGCGCCCAGCTTGTTTGCGGGCGCAATCCTCACCGCAACGAGTGTGAGCATCTCTGCGCAAGTGCTGTGGCAGTTGGGTCACCTTAACAGCAGAGAAGGGCAGAGCATCCTCGCAGCAGCAATTATCGATGACGTACTGGGGGTGATCGTCCTTACAATGGTCATTGGTTTTAGCCGAGGGACAGAAGTGCTGCTGCCCTTTGGGAAAATGGCAGCTTTCTTCGGGTTGGCTATCTTCATTGGACGTTATGCAATCCCCGCTTTCGTCGAGCGGGTACATCATCGCCTCTCTTCCGACACGACTATTGCAATCGTCCTTGCCATGGCGCTCGGCAGCTCTTGGTTAGCGTCAGAATTAGGCGGCGTTGCTGGTATTACAGGCGCCTACCTTGTTGGTGTGGTCTTTGGGCAAACTCACCTCCGCGGCAAGCCACTCGGTAGTATCACCGAGCTTGGGTTCGGTTTTTTGATTCCCCTCTTCTTCGTAAGCGTCGGAATGGCGGTACGCCCCAGCGACCTCTCCTCAGCGCCAATTTTCACCATACTCCTAAGTGTAACGGCCATTGTGACGAAAGTTGTGGGATGTTTCCTTGGAGGGACCATGGGAGGAATGCAATTGAAGCCGGCTTGGCAAGTATCTTTGGGAATGGTCGCACGGGGGAGGTAGCGCTGGTCATTGCCGCGATAGGCCTGAAAGATGGCCTTATTGATCCCCACTGTACTCTGCTTCAGTGGTCATGACCCTGGTGACCACCCTTGTGACCCCGTTATTCCTGAAGTTTGGCTTTGGGAGCGCACCCCAAGTGGCGTCGCCAGAGGAAGTTCTGCCACCATTGGAAGCCGCCATGATCGGTGAAGGTGAGGACTGAAGCACCCCAGAAGGGCGAACGCAGCAGGCTCCACGCTGCGTCCAATCTTTCTCCCCCATCCATGTGCCGAACGAAGGCGCACACCCGCACTAAGTTCATTATGAAGCCTGCGGTTCCTGACGTTTTGACAGTGCCATGTGTTTCATCTTTTGCCGGCTCAAGCGGTGAGCGGATCGCACATGATACATCCCTGAAACTAACTCTTAACTAGGGTGAAACTTCAAAGAAACATCTCGCCTGTAGATTGGCTATATTGCTCCATTGGAGTCTTCACATGATGGCCTCGAATCTCACAATAGACCGGAGCGCGTGGATAATTCGCTTTAACGGGCGAGAGCTGGCGCTTCCGTACCAGGAATTTCTTTTACTTGCCTTCCTGGCCGAAAATCCGGGCAAAGTGTTCAGCAGGAGAGAGCTAATCAAAGGAGCGCTGGCCAGCAAAAGAAATGTTACTGAAAGAGGTGTGGACCTCTATATTGCCCGGCTTCGCCGCAGGCTCGGTGAGGATGGCGAGCGCCTTCTCGTTACCGTTCGCAATGTTGGGTACCGGCTCGATCTGCCGCGCGAATCCTCGGGAACGTCGTGAGCGCGCCGCATGAGCCTCAATCCTGATTCCAACAGATTCGGTTCGCCCGGCTGACCCAGGCAGAGACTCGTGCACGACATACCCAGGAGGTGAAACGCAAAAGGAACTTTCGCAATAGCAGCTTTTGGGATTTTCTTCGTGATGTGGGTGGTTCTGCCCAGCAAGCTCCGTGCTCGGGTAAAAGACGACAGCGAATAGGCAATACTCAAGACATAAAGAGGCTAACAAAAAAGTCGGGCGTTTGAAAAACCCACCTTTCGGCCTTTAACATTTCCAAGCCAGAGGGTATGCTGGCGGTAGTCATGAGCGAGGTGTTGGTTATTGCCCCTGGGTGAGTTGAGCGCGATCGGTTCTGCGTTTCTGTGGGCGTTGAACGGCGTCCTGCTGAAACCAATTACCTCACGGATGTCCGCCATCCGAATTACCTCGCCCCTCTACTGCTTTGCCGCGCTCTACATCCTGCTGTTCGCTCTGAGTCAGGGAAAGATTCAAGAGGCGACCCAGATTCCCATCCTTCAGCTAGGAACTCTCATCATCGCCGGATTCATCGGCATGGGTGCCGGCGACCCCTCCTACGTGCGGAGCATGACCTATCTTGGTGTCGCGAAGGCATTCCCCATCTCGACCGGCGGGTACATCCTCTTGGTCTTCCTCCTCGCAGCCATCGTCCTCGGAGAGGCCGTTACCCTGGCCGGACTCCTTGGAGCAGGTGTGTTGACGGCAGGCATCTGGCTCATCGTGCGTTCGACTGCGGCGGAGCTTGATGGCGACCAAGCGCTCGTAGCAGACGGGACCAATCTGAGGGATGGGCTCATTGCCGCGGGGATAGCAGGATTGTGCTGGGCGGTGACGACGACGATCCTCAAGCTAGCTCTGGTGGGGGTCGATGTGCTTGCGGCGAACGTGTTCCGCGTGCCGATGGTGGCCTTACTCCTCACAAGCCTGAACCTGACCCGCCATGGCTTCGAGTTCTCGGCGTACGACAGGCGGAGCATGGGGATCATCGCAATTGCGGGACTGGCGGGAGTCGCCATGTCCAGCATGCTGTTTCTCTACGCTATTCAGGAAGCAGGCGCGGCCAAGACTGCGGTGCTCTCCTCAACCTCACCGCTCTTTGCCACCGGCCTTTCACTGGTGTTCCTCAAGGAACGCATCACGCTGTCGGTGGCCGCGGGCACGGTGCTCTCCGTGGTGGGCGTGTGGTTGGTGGTGTAACGACCCCCTCCCTGAGACGGACCGAAGGTGGTGAGCTCATCGAGTCTGAGGACTCTTCAGAGTCTGAACGACCTGCGTACCAGGGGCTACGCTAGGGTCGCCTAGCGGGTAACGACCCCCTCGCAGTCTCCCCCCTGGTAGGGGGAGATATTGGTTCCCCTCCCTGACAGGGACCGAAGGTGGTGAGCTCATCGAGTCTGAGGACTCTTCAGAGTCTGAACGACCTGCGTACCAGGGGCCAGGGGAGGGTCGGTATTAGGGGGTTAATCAAACCCCCTCTGTGTCTCCCCCTGATAGGGGGAGATATTGGAGCGCAAGCCGTGAGCAAGCGAGAACAGCACCCCCGGATTCATCCGACCGTCCGAGAAAGGGCCAGGCAGCTTCGGAGTTCACTAACACCAGCCGAAGTTGTGCTCTGGCAGCATCTGCGCTTGCACCAACTGGGCGGGTTCAAGTTTCGACGACAGCACCCCATCGGAAGATTTATCGTCGACTTCTACTGTGCTGAATATAAACTTGCGGTAGAGCTGGACGGGGATAGCCATGCACAGCAGGTCGAGTACGACGCAACCCGCACAGAGTGGTTAGAACAACACGGCTATCGTATTGTCCGTTTTAGTAACCAGGATGTTATGAATAGCATTGAAGCGGTAGTGACGGAGATAGCCAGACAGTGCGGCCTCACTCTCACTCAAGAATAAGGCTGATGTAAAGGTTCCCCTCCCTAATAGGGAGGGGCCAGGGGAGGGTCTATCTAGCAGGGTAAACGACCCCCGCTCATTCTCCCCCTGTGGGGGGGAGAATGAGCGGCAGGTGCGCGCGGGCCGGATTCCCTTACGGCGTCCTGAAATTCCAGGTGGCGGACCAGTCCACAGCAGCGCCATCACCCTGAACTCGGGGGCGCACACGCCAGTAATAGGTGCTGGAAGGCTCAAGGGGGAAGGGTTTGGGCACCGTGTAGCTGTTTAAAGGTGATGTCACGCCGCCGTGACGCAGCTCCCAGTAGAGGAAATTGCTGCTGCCGAAGGCGGCATCTCTGCTAACCTGCACTTCATAGTAGAAGATGCTTGTTTCTGTATTGTCCCACCGCAGCGTGGGGGTGAGGCTAGTCACGGTGCCTCCGTTGGGTGGATCCGCCAGAAAGATAGTGCTGGATGCTGGCGGAGGAGTTTTGAACAGCATGCTGGGCGTCCACGGACCCCAGAGAGGACTGGTCTCGGTGAGGGTCACGTTGGCATAGCTCATCCGCACCCGCCAAGTGTAGGACATGCCGGGCAGCAGAAAATAGTTCCCCGACCCTATGACCGGCTGTTGAATTGTGTAGCTGCTCTCGTTATTGCGGATCAGGTTAATCCCCGGCCCGTCATTCCCAGAGGGCGCCACCTGCAACTGGTACTGCAATGCGCCGGGCACAGAGGTCCAGGACAGTGTGGAGCCAAGGGTGGAGAGCGTCGTGCCGTTCGGAGGACTGCTCGCTGTGGCCGTTTTGGTCAGCAGTATCGTGCTGATGGAGATGTTTCCTGAACCGCTGTTTGCGATGTAGAGTTGCGCCGACGCTTGGTTGACGCTGGCGAATATGGGAGCCGTCCCCACCTGCAGTGTCCCTACAATCGCGTTGCTACCGCCATCGATGACCGTCACATTGTTTGTGCCTCGGTTTACTGCATAGACCAGGTTGCCCCGGGCAAAGACCGCCACACTCCGGGGTGTGGTCCCCACATTCACCGTGCCAGTGACCGCGTTGCTCGCCGTGTCCACCACGGACACCGTGTTGCCTCGGGAGTTTGCCACGTAGAGACGGTTCGTGTCCGGGTTGAGCGCGATCCCCGTCGGAGCCGTGCCCACGCTCACGGTGGCGACTATCACGTTGCTAAAGCTGTTGATGATGGCAACGCTGTTGCTCCCCTGGTTGGCGACATAGACAATGTTGTTCTTGGCATTGAACACGATTGCGGAAGGGCCGGCATCCACAGCGATGGTGTCGGTCACTGCATTGGTATCGCCGCTGATTACGGAGACATCGTTACTGCCCTGGTTAGCCACAAAGATGGTATTCGTGACGGGGTTGCCGGTCACCGCAATAGGCAGCGCGCCGGTCGAAATGGTGGCCGTCACCGCGTTGGAGACGCCGTCGATGACGGAGATGTTGTTGCTGCCCTGATTTGCGACGTAGATCTTGTTTGTGGCCGTATTCACCCACAGGCCTGAGGGGCTGGAGCCTACCGCGACGGTTTTCACCACATTGTTGCCGCCATCGACAACAGACACTGTGCCTGCGGCCTGGTTCGTCACATAGGCAACATTAGTCGACGGGTTCACCTCGATTCCCCAAGGACTGGACCCAACGGTTACCTGGACAGCCGGCACGCTTGTGGCTCCACCGGTAGGCGTCGTCGCAGGCGTTGCCGTGGGCGTTGCGGTAGCGGTAGCAGTGGGCGTTGCCGTTGGTGACGCAGATACCGTTGCTGTTGGCGTCGACGTAGCCGTAGCCGTGGGTGTAGGAGTCGGCGTATCCGGTCCGAAAAATGCCCGTAACAAATTGTCGCCGCTCAGAATATAGAGCGTCCCATTCGCAATGGCCGGAGAGGATTGCGTCTGAGCCGTCAAGCCATTCCACCTGATGACTCCCGTGACAGCGTCCAACGCATAAACCCTCTGATCATAGGCCGACACAAAAACGATGCCATTGGCAACGGCAGGCGAAGAATAGACCGCATTAGGCAGGTTGTTACGCCAGCGGAGAATACCGGTGGAGACGTCCAGCGCAAGCACAGACCCGTCAATTGCCGCAACATAAACCACACCATTTGCCACCGCGGGAGAGGCGGCGATGGTAACGCCAGCCACAGAGAGACGGTCTGGCCCGATGAAGGCCTGCTCAGTATTGTCAGAAGGAGCTTGATTTGCGGCCAAGACATATTTCCAGACAAGGGTGCCGTTGGAGGTATTGAGCGCAAGGGTGCTCCCATCATCGGCGCTCACAAAGAGGCTGCTGCCCAGGATAGCGGGACTGGTGCGGATGACAGCGCCCACCAAATATGTCCAACGGAGGCTGCCATTAGTCGGATTGATGGCATAGACTATGCCGTTAGCAGAACCAAAATAGATGGAATCGCCTGTCAAACTGGGTGAGGAGGTAATTGCGCCGTTGGTAGCATATGACCAGGCAAAGTTTCCGTTCGTCGTGTCAATCGCGTAGAATCGCCCGCTGTCAGTCCCAAAGTAGACCCGGTTGCCCGCCACCACTGGGGAACTGTTGATGGGACTGGCAGTGCTGTAGACCCAACGCGATATACCGGTAACAGCATCAACCGCATGGAGGCTTCCGTTGTTGGTTCCCACATACACCACGCCGTTGGCCACGGCGGGCGTGGATTGGATGCTTGTGCCGTTGGTCTGAAAGGACCACAGCAGCGTCCCAGCGCTAACATTAAATGCGTAGAGGCGTCCGTCATTCCCGCCGGCATAGACCATCCCATCGGCAACGACCGGGGAGGCTAGGCTCTGCGTAGACGTCGGCAGAAACGCGGTCCACTTTTGCGTGAGCGGCAGCGTGAGGCCTGCTTCATCGATGTTGTATCCGGAGCGGTCAATAGTGCGGCGGAACATGGGCCAGTCACCCGCCTGGGCAGCAGTAGGCGCCGGAGTCAAGAGCCGCAATGAGAGAGGGCCGACGAAAAGAAGCAGCGCAGCCACGCCCCAAATTACCCACCGGTGTACTCGCATGAGCTACCTCCTTGTGCGGCAACCAGATCTGGTCGGAATTACTCCAGGGTTCACAGATCGCTCGAACTGAACATGGCACACTTACACCACTACATACTAGATATTACAGAAGAATGCAAGATAATACTAGATGTTGTATAGACAGGCGGACGTGTTCCGCCCGGCGCACGTACAAACTTGCTGTCGAAGTGGACAGCGATGGTCACACTGAGCAGGTTGAGAACGACGCAGCCCATTCCGACTAGCTAGAACAGCACGGCTATCGTATTATCCGTTTTAGCACCAGTGATGTTTTGCACGACATCGAGGGAGTCCTGGCGGGGATAGCGCAAATGTTCCCCTCCCTTTCAGGGAGGGGCCAGGGGAGGGTCGGTACTGGGGGTAAATCGACCCCCTCCTAACCTCCCCCTCGAAGGGGGAGGAACAAGTGGCCCTGGCTGGCCTGCGGCACACTGGCTCTCGGTAGTAGCGGTCTGGTTGGTTGTGTCATGGATTACTGCACTCCTCGAGGAGAAAAATGACAAACAATGCAGAATATGAACGGTTGCTGAAGCTCTACGGACAGATGATTGAGGCACTAAAGGACTTCAGACCTTCGGATGAAAGGTTATTTGATGCCTTTAGGCTGGCACTAAAGCTGTTCTTCCACGCTGCTTCCACCTATCATCTGGCCAAAGGCACCGATGTCACACTGTTCCTGCCGTTTTCCGGTCACGTGTATGATCATAGTTCAACAGCAGTACTATCAAGAGCTGTTTTAGAAACATTCCTATGCTTTCATTACGTCTTCGTGGAGCCCCAAGGCGAAGAATTCGACTTTAGATATTCCTCCTGGAAACTTAGCGGCTTTGCTGCAAGAGAGACGTTTCCAGCGTCGCTACCCGAGCATCAGGCTAAACTGGCAGAAGAAAAGACACACAATGACGATCTGAGAACCCAGATTCAGCAAACTCAGCGATTCAAAGACCTTAAACCCAAGGTGCAAAAACAAGTACTCAATGGTCACAAGTGGCGTTTTGCCAGTTGGATGAACATTGCCACCAGCGCGGGAGTAGGTAAGTACTATATGGGCCATGTCTACTCGTTCTTGTCAGACCACGCACATTCTGGGGCACTAAGTTCGGCACAGATAACAGCGCCCCCGAATGATCAAGAACGGCTTGTAAGCAGTGACTTGTCATTCATCAAAGCAGTAGTCGGAAAGATGATAACCACTTTTGCACACAAATTCCCAACAGTACAGGACACACTTACGCAGGATCCAGAAGCTGCTTTCATGGCCGAAGTGTATACTGTAGTACTCGCAAGACTCGATTCTGAAGTTCCCGTTGGAACAGAAAAACATAACCAAACAACACGCGAGTGAGCATAAAAAATAGGTGAATCTTAAGGAGGTTCCCATGTCTTTTGCAGCAGTTAACGGCATTCAGATGTACTACGAATCGACGGGCTCCGGCTTTCCGGTGGTCTTCTGTCACGGCGCGGGCGGCAACCACGAGAGCTGGTTCCAGCAGGTGCCAGAGTTCTCCAAGCGCTACCGCTGCATCACCATCGATCATCGAGGCTTTGGACAGTCGAAGAACGCTTCCGGCCAGCCAAACGGCGAAGCCTTCGTTCCAGACCTTGAGGCGCTGCTGGCGCACCTCGGCATCGACCAGGTAGCCATCGTCTGTCAGTCCATGGGCGGCATCACGGGGCTCGGTTTCACCCTGGCGCATCCGGAGCGGGTGAGAGCGCTGGTGCTGGCAGACACCACCGGCGGCGTCACCGACGATGAAATCCGTCAGCTCCGAGAGTCCCTGGTGCCTCCGGTGCAGGACCGCACAGACCTGCTGAGCCGCGCGCTGGGCGAGCCGTTCCAGAAGCAGTTCCCGGAGAAGGCCAAGCTCTACCACGAGATTTCCGGCAAGAACCCGCCCGAGGGCTACCAGCCGGGGCGCAATGCCACCAACCCGCCCGACCTGGCCAAAGTGGCCGCGCTGAAGGTGCCGACCCTGCTCCTGGTGGGCGAAGTGGACAAGCTCGCGCCGCCGCCGGTCATGGAGCTTATGCTGAAACGCATCCCCGGATCAACCCTGGTGAAAGTGCCGGGGGCGGGCCACTCCGTCTACTTCGAAAAGCCTGAAGAGTTCAACAACGCGGTGCTGGGCTTCCTGGATGAGGTGGTGAAGTAAGGAGCATGATGGCTCCTCAATCGCGTATGAGGCTCGATTTCCACCGTCGCAGTGGTAGGGGCAGGCCGTCAGGGACCTGTCCCTACGCGAATACACCACATCGTTCCTGGTCAGCCAAGTTTGCCCTGCGCTTGCCGAAGGGAATCATGAGCTAACCGGTTCAGCACAACTCTGGAGACCCACTTATGGCAGCACACTACGCCCCATTTAAGGAACGCCTCAGGGAGGCGCTGGACTCTCCCAACCTGGAGAACGCGCTGGAATACGCGCTGCGCCAGTTCAGGGAGCGGCGCGCTGCATCCTTCGAGCCGGGGGAATTCGAGTGGCGGCGGGATGACCTCAAGCAGCGCAAGAGCGATTTCATCCGCCGGTTGCCGGAGCTTGTGCAGCAGTTCAAGACCGAGGCGGAGAAAGTTGGCTGCGTGGTGCACCAGGCCAAGGATGTCACAGATGCCCGCCGCATCGTGGGCCACCTGGCTCAGGAGCGCGGCGTGAAGCTGGTGGTCAAAGGCAAGTCCATGGCCACCGAAGAAATCCAGCTCAACTCATACCTGGAGGAGCAGGGGATCACCGTGGTCGAGACGGACCTGGGAGAGTGGATTATTCAGCTCGCAGGCGAGCATCCCTCTCATCTCATCGCCCCGGCGGTGCACAAGACCAAGGAAGAGGTGGCCGCGCTTTTCAGCAAGGTGCTGGGCGAGGAGATTCCCGCGGACATCGAGGTGCTGGTAAAGGTCGCCCGCAGGGAGCTGCGTCGCGCATTCATAGACGCCGACATGGGAATCACCGGCGCAAACATCGCAATTGCAGAAACAGGAACCCTGGTCCTGGTGACCAACGAGGGCAACGGTCGGTTGGTCAGCACGCTGCCGCCGATACATGTCGCCATTCTGGGAGTGGAGAAGATCGTGCCGACCCTGGAGGACGCGACCGCCGTGCTGCGCATGCTGCCCAGGAGCGCGACGGGCCAGAAACTCTCCACCTACACATCTTTCACCACTGGGCCAAGCCGCACCGGCGACATTGAGCTTTCCATGACCACAGGCGTCCACGGGCCGGGCGAGGTGCACATCGTGCTGCTGGACAACGGCCGCTGGGACATGCGCGACGACCCCGACTACTGGGAAGCGTTGCGCTGCATCCGGTGCGGCGCATGCTCAAACGTCTGCCCGCCTTACCAGGCGGTGGGCGGACACGCCTTCGGTTACATCTACACCGGGCCCATCGGCCTGATCCTGACCGCACAGCATCACGGGTTGCAGCATGCGGAAGGGCCGCAGAGCCTGTGCGCGAGCTGCAATGCTTGCGAGACCATCTGTCCCGTGGGCATACCCTTGCCGAAGCTGATCCTGGGCGTCCGCCAGGAAAAGGTGGCACAGGACGGGCTACCCTGGGCGAAAAGGGCCGCTTTGGACACGTTTGCCAACCGGCCACTGGTGGAACGCGGTCTCGGTCTGGCGCGACTGCTCCAGGGGCCTTTCAAGAACAGCCAGGGTTTCCTCAAGCTTCCCTTTGCGCCCGGATTCCGCAACCTGCCCGCGATCCCAGAAACTACGCTGCACCAGCGCATGACCCAGCGCAGTCCGGCGCCCGCAGACCCACGATTGCAGGGCAACGGCGCTGAGGGAAAGCGCGTGGTCTACTTTCCCGGATGCATCACCAACCTCTCCACACCCGGCATCGGTGAAGCAACTGCAACGGTTCTTGAAGCGCTCGGAACTGAGGTGGTCTTCCCCCAGGAGCAGTGGTGCTGCGGCCTGACGTTCCTGAACGCGGGCGACCGCGATGGAGCGAAACCCCTGGCCAAGCAGACCATCGAGATGCTGGAGAAGACGGGGGGCGACTACATCCTGAGCAGTTCCACAAGCTGTCTCGTAGCCATGTCCCAAGACTATCAGGACCTCTTCAGGGATGAGCCGGAGTGGCGCGAACGAGCCGAGGCTCTGGGCAAGAAGATGATAGACTTCATCACGTTCATGGACAGTGTCGCCCGGCCGCCTCAGGGGTTCCCTCTCTTGCGGGGCTCGTCCGCCCAGGTCACCTACCACGACTCCTGTCAGTCCCACAACTGCCTGGGACTGAAGGAAGAGGGAAGGCGACTGTTGCGGGAGTTGTTGGGAATTGAGGTTGCCGAGATGCTGGACTCGGCCGTGTGCTGCGGCTTCGGCGGCAGCTTCTCCTTCGATCATCCTGAGGTCTCGGAGCGGGTGCTGCGCCGCAAGCTGAGCACCATCGAGGATACCGGAGCCACCACGGTGGTAGCGGACAATCCCGGCTGCATCATGCACATGGGCGGAGGCGTCAACGCCCGGGGCGGCTCAGCCCGTGTCCTGCACCTTGCGGAGATGCTGGCGGAGGGGTTTATTTAGAAGATTGGGGGTTACCTGCTGGCCCCAGCCACCGGAAGCTGGCCGCCCTCGGCGCCGGCGAGCCGTTTCGCCAGGGTTTCTGAACGCTGGTAGACAATGGCGTTGCCGACCGTCAGGACATCGGTGTAGCTCTTGTCCAGCTCTTTCTTCACGTCAGGGTGAAGCGCACGCCCGTTTGTCCACATGACGTACTCGGGTCGCTGCTTGCTCATGGCATCCACCACCCGCTGCACGCCCGCCGGCATCTCGTACGCGTAGTAGTACACCACGTAGGGCGTGGCCAGCGGCAGACGGGTGAGCGGGTACATCCACGGGTCTTCCCCAAGCACCAGGAGGCGGTCACCCGGCCGCGCAGACTTCTTAACATATGAAGCGATCGCCAGGTTGCGGTTCACTCTGCGGTCAAAAAAATCGTTGTACGCTTGCAGCGTCCTCTGTCCCGTCACGTACATGGTGAAGTTCTGGTAGTAGTCGATGGATTTCTCCACCTTGGCCCAGTTGGGCCACGGCATGTATATTACCAGGAACATCCAGCAGGCTGCGAGGCTCATCCCCGTGATCCCGACGAGCTTGCCCGTGGTCATCTGCGGCATCTGGCGGTTCCAGCTCGCCACTACCGGCGGTACCAGCAATAACACCAGGGGTGTGAGTGCCTGAAGCAGATAGTGAGGGTACGGCCTGGACGTGAACAGCGCGCCGAACAGGGAAAACGCCAGCCAGACGCCGATGAGCGCGCGCTGGAATCTTTCTGTCGAGCGTTCACCGTGGCTCGTCCACCAGACCACCGCCACAGACAAACCCAGCAATATCACCTTCACGCCCATGAGAATGCCGGGGACCCTCGCCTCACGCTGAACGTATCCCAGGTAGTACCCAAATCCTGCGTAGACAAAGTCCGCCAAGGCATTCTCGGAAAAGAGGTAGAGTAGCGTTGCGCCCAGCGGAATGGCACAACCAAGGAGAACAAGCGCACTCGTGCGTATTGGGCGAGGATGAAACAAGGCCAACGCCACCACGCAAGCCGCCAGCTCCACTCCTGCTATCTGCTTGATAAGCAACGCGAGGGAAAACGCAATACCGGCCCAGAAGGGATGGTCTTTCATGACGAGCAACATCCCCGCGGCGATGGGCAGCATCATGAAGATCTCCGCGTTTGCAATGTTCCCTTCAAACATCGGGAAGCTGCCGACAAGGCCAAGGGCGGCTATGGTCACGAGAGCAGCTCTAACGCTCCACATCCGCCGGACAATGAAGAACACCGTTACCTGGGTCAGCAGCACTGAAAGAGTCGCTATCAGCTTCACGAAGAAGACACTATACCCAGAAAGCATGAGCATCCACGCATAGAGCCAGTAAATCCCCGGCGGCCTGCTGTCCAGGACGTCTCTGTAAGGGATTGCTCCTCTGACGAGGGCGTGACCAAACGCGGCGTAAATTCCCTCATCGTCGTACCAGGGCGGCTCCATGAGGCTGGGCACACGAAACAGAACGGTGGCAACAAGAACCACCGCCAGAAAAAGGTGAGCTTTAGAAAATCTCGGGAGGCTCATACCTTAAAGTTTACCTCACCTAGCCATCCATCGAATAACGTCGGCAGGGACCTACGGCCCGCGCGGGCACAAGAACCAAGCCGAAACAGCTCCTCCAAAACGTTGGGACTAACCTTACAGTGGGAAATGGGCAAGGTCAAGCTATCCGTGACATGATGCCCAGCGTCTGATACATGCGTCACCGCTGTCCCACAGACGCCGAACCTTGTTCATCTACGACGCGTTCAAGAAATAAATCGTGGGGAAGAGGTTCTTATCAAATTCAGATGAGCGCTCCGGCCCAAGCTCCTGCAATCGCTGGAAGCAATGGTCGGCATCTCTCACAAAGCGCGCAACGTCGATTCCCCGACAGACGGGACCGAATGGTTCCAGCAGCAAGAGCCCTCGTCTGAGCAACCCGATGGCTCCCTTGTGGTTGCCCCGTTTGAGATGGTAACAACCCACGCCTACCTGCAGCACCCCTTGATAGAGGTAGCGCACCGGGTCCGTCTCCTCGACCCAGAGAGCCTCAAGCGTCTCATGGCACTCAAAGAACTCACCGCGGTTGAACTCCTCAATTCCCCGCAGCAACTCCGCCGATGGAGGTAGGTGACAAAGCTGACTCGGGGAGCCTCGGCCAATTTTCGGTATGCTGGGTCTGCCCCTAGGCCGGTGCGGTCTACGGGACGGGTTGTTACTAATCATGAACTCAATATCGATACTAAAACAGCGCCAAAACGGTTTGTCGTGCTAGTGTCTACCAGCACAAACACGTATACTCTATAGTAACTCAAAAACGCTCGCACCTGACAGGACAGATACAAGAAACTACTGAACAGCCCGGCCCAAAAAGAAAGTGAAGGTGATGCCATTATGATGTCACAACCCCAGAGGGTAGACCAGCTTCTCGTAACGATAGAGGGCATTGAATACAGCTTCCATGAAGACCTTGACGGCGGTATTGTCTCCACGGTGGTAAAATACCCTTCTTGTGAGGCATATGGCGCAAACCTTGAAGAAGCTCTTGAGGCTGTGCAGGATGCCCTGATGGCAGTCCTTGAGGACCTCGATCACGGCGGCCGTGAGATCCCGGAAGACCTCCAAGAGTTTTTCGAGGCGCATCGCTAAGAAGCTACCGCAAACCAAGGCCTCCTGAACAGGGGGGCCTTTTTCTTAGGTCCTTCAATCTCGAATCTTCCCTGCTGCCGTAGCCGAATCGTAGGTCAGTGTTAAGACTACAAATGTTTACGCAGGGGGCGGAATCGTTGGTCGAGCCTGCCGAGACCCCAATGCATTCCCTTCTCTGAACTCAGGGCAAGCTTCTCGACTAACTCCAAGCACAAAACAGGACCATTTGCGGTAATTCTCTCACCTTGACAGAACGTATGTTCTGTATTATAAATGAGAGACGAAATCATTCCGCATACGGAGGTCCCCATGCCAACAGCAGTGGTCGAGGAAATAGAGCCCGCTTCCATTATCAACAGGGTCCAGACGGACATGGTCAACTTCCGCTGGACCATCAACCCCTACAGAGGGTGCCAGCATTCCTGCGTCTATTGTTTCGCCAGGCACACCCACTCCTTCTTCGGCTACAACACAGGTGACGACTTCAACAACCGCATTGTGGTCAAGATGAATGCAGAGGCGAAACTTCGTGAGGAGTTGCGCCGGCCCGGCTGGAAAAAGGAGCTCATTCTCCTTGGCGCCTCGGTCGATCCGTGGCAGCCCCTGGAGGCCAAATACCAGATTACCCGCGGTATTCTGCGCGCGCTGCGTGACCACGGCAATCCTCTGGCAATTCTCACTAAATCAACCCTCATCCTGCGCGATGTTGACCTGCTGGCTGACCTGGCAAAAGTGGCTCCTGTGCGGGTCAATTTCAGTGTGGGAACATTGGACGAAGAGGTCTGGAAGCTGGCAGAGCCGGGCACACCCAAGCCCATCAAGCGCATTGAAGCCATGGGGCGGCTGGTGGAGGCGGGAGTGCCTGCGGGGATCATGCTGGCTCCCATCATGCCGGGTCTGTCCGACTCCGACGAGAGCATCGAGGGGGTCATCCGCGCCGCGGCGGAACATGGCGCGCAATTCCTTGCGCCGGTGGTGCTCCACCTTCGCCCCGGCGCCAAAGAATGGTTCATGCCCTGGCTGCGCGCTATGTATCCCGGACTGCTCACCGCGTACGCAAAGCTCTATCCACGAAAGTATGCCTACGCGCCGGAGGAGTTTCAGGAACGTGTGCAGCAGCGAGTGCACTACTTCATGCAAAAGTGGGGTATTGGACGAGAACGCACCATAGCAGTGCCCAAGGGACAGATGGCGCTGCCGTTTTAGGCCATGTGGTGAGCTAGTAGCCCCCACGTTGACACCACCAAAGGTATCTGTTAGAACCAAATAGAGGTCGTGAACGGCCTCACGAGACCGTACCGAGCCACGAGCCGCAACCTATGACCGTACAACACGTCATATTGGCATCCCCCAGAGGCTTCTGCGCTGGCGTCGATCGCGCCATTGAGATCGTTCGCATGGCCCTGGATGCCTACGGGCCTCCCGTGTACGTCTTCCACGAGATCGTCCACAACCCCTATGTGGTCCAGGACCTGCGGCGTAAGGGTGCGATCTTTGTCAATGACCTGTCGGAGGCCCCTCAAGGCGCACGGACGGTCTACAGCGCCCACGGTGTCAGTCCGGAAGTGCGTGCCCAGGCAAACAGGCAAAGCCTCAGGATCATCGATGCCACCTGCCCCCTGGTCACGAAAGTCCATCTGGAGGCGGTGCGTTTTGCCAAAGAGGGCTACTTCAACATCCTCGTGGGCCACAAAGGCCATGACGAGGTGATTGGGACGATGGGTGAAGCGCAGGAATCGACTGTCCTGGTGAGCACGGTGGAGGAAGCCGAGTCAGTTACTGTTCCTGACCCTGAACGTGTGGCCATCCTGACCCAAACCACCCTCAGTGTCGACGACACCAGGGATATCATAGAGACCCTGCGACGGCGTTTCCCTGCCCTTCGATTCCCTCCAAAGGACGATATCTGCTATGCGACGCAAAACCGACAGTCTGCGGTAAAGGCTCTTGCCGCTCAGGTGGATTTAGTGCTGGTGCTGGGAGCTTCCAACAGCTCCAATTCTCAACGCTTACGAGAGGTTGCCCAGCAGTCCCGTGTGCCTGCCCACCGCATTAATGACATCAGCGCGCTGCGGTCGGAATGGCTGGAGAGTGTCCAGACTGTGGGGATCACCTCCGGGGCCTCAACGCCGGAGTTTCTGGTGCAGCAGGCCATCGATTATTTCGTCGCTCGGGGTGCAACCGATGTCCATCTCTTGGAAACGGTGGAGGAGCGCGTGCATTTCGCACTGCCCCGTGAACTGCACGCAACTCCTTAGGCTTTTGCATCCGTGGCTGGTTTCCATGTAAGCTGGCAATGGCCGTCTGTGTGTAATCCCAAAGAACAGAAAACAGCCCCTCGCAAGAGGGGCTGTTTTCTGTTCGATTGTTTTTAGCGGGCCGCTTTGTCAGGCAATACGATCCAGCTTGCCACCAAACCCCCGAATGCGATGAAGCTTGCTACCACGCCGATATCCATGATGCCTCTCCTTGAACTTTTTAATCTAGTCTTAGCTTAAGTGTCATTTGTTTCGGATACGTTACGCGTTAGTGAATTCTGTGTTAAATCACACCAGATTTCTGGATAGATTGTTCACCACTACAGACGGTAGGCCACCTCACCATGCTGTGCAATGTCGAGGCCGGCTACCTCCTCCTCTTCGCGCACTCGCAGGCCAAAAATGAAGTCGATGAGCTTCAGGATGATAAAGGTCATCACACCTGCGTACACCGTCGAGACGACGACGGCAATAAGCTGCGACACGAACTGTCCCGGGTTGCCGAAAAAGAGGCCATTCCCGCCCGCGGCATTAACGGCAGTGGTGGCGAAAAGTCCCGTTGCGAGAGCGCCCCACGTGCCCCCGACACCGTGGACACCCCATACGTCCAAGGCATCATCGACCCGCAGCTTGTTCTTTAGCTCAATGGCAAAGTAGCAAAAGATGCCGGCGCCCAGACCGATCAGGACGGCAGCCCTCGCGTCCACAAAACCTGCAGCCGGGGTAATAGCCACCAAACCGGCAACGGCGCCCGCAGCCGCCCCAATGACGCTGGGGCTGCCCTTATGGAGCCAGCTTACCGTCGACCACGTAATGGCCCCCATGGCAGCGGCGGTATTGGTTACGAGAAAGGCCGAGGTTGCCAGAGACCCGGCGGTAAGCGCGCTCCCCGCGTTAAATCCAAACCAGCCAAACCAGAGGAGTGACGCGCCTAACACCGTCATGGTCGCATCGTGAGACTCCATGGGCTCTTTCCCAAAGCCGAGGCGGGGACCAAGGACCAGCGCCGCAACCAATGCGGAAACGCCGGAGCTGATATGCACCACGGTGCCGCCGGCAAAGTCAAGCGCGCCAAGCCCGCGCAGGAAACCGGGAACGCCGGCGCAGCCGTTGATTACCTCAGCGCCTGCAACGCCGGTGCAGCTCCACACCCAGTGAGCAATCGGGGCGTAGACGAAGGTGGACCATAAGAGCGTGAAAAGGACGAAGGATTTGAAGCGCTTGCGTTCCGCAAAAGCCCCGGTGATGAGCGCAGGGGTGATGACCGCAAACATCATCTGGAAGATCGCGAAGGCTTGGTGCGGGATCGTCGGCGCATAGTCCATATTCGGCTCGGCGCCAACACCCTCAAACCCCAGCCAGCTCAGGCTGCCAATCAGGCCGCCGCCCGCGTCCGGGCCAAAGGCCAAACTGTAGCCCCACAGCACCCATTGGACGCTGATAAGGGCAAGAATAAAGAAACTCTGCATGATGGTTGCCAGCACGTTCTTGCCACGGACAAGACCACCATAGAAGAATCCCAACGCAGGGGTCATGAGCATCACCAGCGCAGTCGATGCCAGGACCCATGCCGTGTCACCTGTGTTTATTTCCGGCATTGCTCCTCCTTTCCTCTGAATGGCCAGCATAAATATTTGACCATCCTCATGTCGCTTCGATGATACCGAGAGCGTGTTACGGCTATGTGTCGGCTTTATATACTTTATGTTTCGTGTGTATTACAGTCGTGTTAACCCTGTGACGTGCAAACACAACAGAGCGACCCTGAGTTTCTCAGGGTCGCTTTACGTTACTGGATGGCAGCGCAAACTAGCCGGCGCCAGTCATCATGAGGCACCTCACATGGGCAGTTCAGTGCCTACCCCCCTCTGCTTCGCAATGCGATAGACCGCCTCCCCGGCGGCGACATCCCAGAGGGCAAGACCGTGAGACTCAAAAAGAGTGATCTGCTCCTCACTGGTCCGCCCGGGCATGCGTCCGCAGACGACTTTGCCAAGCTCTTCCAATTGCTCCCAACTCACGATGCCCCGTTCCACGGCCTGCATCAAATCACCGCTCTCCTGCTTTGCCTGCTCCATATCATCAACCGTGATGATTTCGGCGCGGCGCACGGCATCAACGTCGATCTCAGAGCGGATGAGTGCGTTGCCGCCCGCCGCATTGATGTGCGTGCCGGGTTCCAGCCATTCGCCCTTGAGTACGGGGTCGCGAGAGTTGGTAATTGTGATGACTATGGCGCTTCCCTTGCAGACCGCTTCGGGCTGGTCTACGGGAACCACCTCTATTCTCAGATAATCTGACATCTCCTTGGCAAAGGCAGCGCGGTTCTCCGCAGTACGGCTAAAGACCTTCACCGACTTTATAGGCCGAACCTGACATACGGCCTCAAGCTGGGTGCGAGCCTGATTGCCGGACCCGTACATGCCCACCGTGGACGCATCCGCCCGCGCCTGATACTTGGTAGCGACCCCGCTGGCGGCGCCGGTGCGCATCTGGCCCAGGCGGTTGCCTTCTATTATTGCCTTGAACTCCCCGGTCTCGGTGCTGAAGAGAAAGACCCGCATTTGGCCGCCGGTCCTGCCGCCGCCGTACGCCTTCCAACCAGCAACTTCCATCGGGCCGATGGATGCCGGCATTATCTGGAGCGTCGAGCGACCAGAGCGAAGGCGTTGGCGTGGTCGGTTCACGGCCAGCCCCAACCCCTGTGCGCGCGTTGCTTCTTCTACTGCCGCTATGGCATCTTTCATGGTCAATAACTGTGCGACATCTGCCTCACGCAGGAAAAGTGTCACCATTCCCTCCTTGTTGTCCTATTTGGCTTACGGCGGATTGAGCACCAGCTTTCCAAAGAAGTTGCTGGACTCAAGCACCTCATGCGCTCTTGCGGCTTCCTCTAACGGGAATGTCTGATGTAGTACCCCTCGGAACTCTTGCCGCTCCACCAGTGGCATCAGTTTGGGCAGGTCTTCTTTCGGCTGCATCCCGGTGCCCATAATGGAGAGGTCCCGTGTCCAGAGCTGGCCAAGATGGAGTTCCGCGCGTGACCCGGCGCTGACCCCACAGTTGATAAAGCGCCCGCCTCGTTTCAAACTGGCAAAGCATTGTTCCCAGACCGCAGCGCCAACATGTTCGAATACAATATCAACACCCTGCCCGTCGGTCATCGCCAGCGCGAGTTCGGAAAAATCCGGGAACTCTTTGTAGTTGATCCCTTCATCAGCGCCAAGGGATCTGGCCTTTTCCAGCTTTTCGTCCGAGCTTGCCGTGGTGATGACTCTTGCGCCAGCGCGTTTGGCGATCTGAATAGCTGCCGACCCGACACCGCTGCCGCCGGCGATAACCAATACTGTTTCACCAATCGCAAGCCGGGCTCGGCACAGCAGCATGTGCCAGGCAGTGGCAAAAACCGTCGGGATACAGGCAGCTTCATCGAAGGATATCCAGTCCGGCATGGGGAACAGCTCTTCCACCACAGCAGTGGTCAACTGCGCGTAAGAGCCGCGCCGTGAGATACCCATGACCCGCTGACCTTGCGTGAACTGCGTCACACCCTCTCCTAGCTGCGCGACCTCTCCCGCGATGTCCAGGCCAAGAATAATCGGACCATCCAAACGCATGCCGTGGGACCCTTCCCTGCCAAAGATGTCCCTTCGGTTGAGGGACGCAGCACGAACACGCACCAAGACCTCCCCACGCCCAGGGACCGGGTCATCCATGTCCGTGTAGATTAAGTTTTCTGTTCCACCCTGTTCGACGACAATGATTGCTTTCACCGCATCATGCTCCTTCCTTCAAAGGATGCGCCGGGGATGCGCGGGCTTCTCCTGTGGTGAGAATGCACACTGAGAATGCACGCATTGTAGGCGCGGGCGCGCAGGAGCGTCAAGGAATGGAGGAAGGCGCGCTCAGTAAGAGCAACATCGCTTTGTTTTGACGTGTGAATACAGTACGATGGCGTACACGTACCGAAGCGCAGAAAACTCCAAGGAGAAAGCACGCTGACGCCCTGCAGGACACTCCCATGAAACGCATTGCCGTGCTCGGCGCCACGGGGTCTGTCGGACTACAGGCCCTAGAGGTTATCCGCGCGTTTCCAGACAAGTTTGAGCTCGTCGGACTCGCCGCTCACACAAACCTGGCCCTCCTCTCTCAGTTGGTCGAAGAGTTCAACCCAGTAATGGTGAGCCACGCTCCGGAGCCTGTGTCCGCACCGGCGATGGCAAACAGGAAAGCCGTCTCCATGGAGGACATGGCATCACATCCGGATGTGGATGCAGTGTTCATCGGCACTGTGGGCTCCTTGGCGGGCCTTCCTGTGACCCTGGCCGCAATCAAAGCCGGAAAGAGCATTGCCATGGCGAACCACGAAGTGCTGCTTATGGCAGGGCCACTCCTTATGAAAGCCGCTCGTAAGCATCACGCCTCCTTGTTGCCTGTGCATGGCGCGCTCAGCGCGGTGTGGCAGTGCCTTCACGGTGAGCCTGGTCCAGTGAAGCGGGTGATCCTGACCGCTCAGGAAGGCCCGACTGAGCCCCGCTCTTCTGAGGTCGGGACAGGGGTGATGCGGCAGGAAGCGCGCAGCCATCCCTCGTGGCGCATGGGCAGGAAAGCCGGCGTGGATGCCAAGACGCTTATGAGCACCGGCATGCAGGCCATACTAGTCAGCACCATGTTCGGGATCCCGCAACATCAGGTAGAAGTCATCTTGCATCCCGAGGGAGTGGTCAGGGCGCTGATAGAGTACGTCGACGGCTCACTAAAGGCGGTCTTCAGTCCGCCAACACATCATTTGATGCTCCAGTATGCCCTCTCCTATCCGGAGCGGTGGCACAGCAACGAAGTACCTTTTCTTGACCTTGCTGAGATTGGCCGTTTGACCTTTAGCTCCCCTGACCTGGCTGGCTATCCTTGCCTGGCCAGCGCTCTGACTGCGGGCAAGATGGGAGGCACTGCTCCTACCGCGCTCAACGCCGCAGATGAAGTGGCTGTCCTGGCCTACCTCGGCGGGCAAATCGGCTTGAACAAGGTGCCAGAAGTCATCGCATCTGTCTTGCATGCTCATTCCGTGGTGCGTCGACCTTCCCTTGATGACATCGTTCAAGCCGACGCATGGGCGCGTGAAGAAGCTCGCAGACAGACCGTAGTGTGACCACGTTACGAAACGCAAAAGGCCGGTCACTGCAACCGGCCCTGTTCGTCACCGCGTGTGCTCTCAGCTAGGGCGCAGAATAACTGTTGGACATGGCGCGTTCAAGGACGCCGAGAAATGCGTCCACCAATGGATGGGGCGCCGTGGACTTCCTGACCATGACAGAAGTAGGAAGGGCAACTCTGTGTCCCTCAGAGAGCGGGATACGCACCAGAGACATCTGCTCTAGTTCCGTCTTTATAGCGCTCTCAGGCAGGAACGAAACGCCCAGATTTCGCTCTATCATCTTCTTGGTTGCCTCAACGCTGTCCAGGTTCATGATCACTTTCGGGACAATGCCGGCCTCGCGACAAACCTTGGTAATGAGGACATAATAAGTCGAGTCACGGTCATAGAGGATGAGCGGCTCCTGGGCAACCTCAGAGATGCTCACGCTCTTCCTTGCGGCAAAGGGATGCGAAGGGTGGGTGACAAAAACGATCTCCTCATCGTACAGATATATTGATTCAATCTCAGGATGCACTAGAGTTCGACCGAACCCAATCTGCACGTCCTCCTCCAGCAACATCTCCAGCACCTCATGGGAGCGGCCTGTGAGAATTGCGACTTCAACGCCCGGGAAAGCCCTGTGAAACTCGTCGAGAATACCTGGTAACACGTAGGTGCCGATTATTCGGGCGCTTCCGATGCGCAGTTTCCCACGAGACGGATTCTGAGAGGCCACTATGGCATCGCGACCTTCCGCCAGCAGGCTGAGGCTGCGTTCCGCAAAGGGCAGGAAGGCCCTCCCGGCTTCCGTCAGTCGAACTCCTCGACCAACGCGCTCAAAGAGCCGCTGGCCCACATCCTTCTCAAGCGACTGGATCCGGGCGCTCAGCGTCGGCTGCGTCACATCTAATGTCTCCGCTGCTCTGCTAAAGCTGCCCAGCTCCACAACCCTGATGAACGTCTCGATTTGATTTAGTTCCATGTGCAAATCAACTTCAACTCACTGGACACTCATTGAATGCATCTATATCTAGCATAAAGCCGCTGAGGTTGCAAGTTATATCAGCGTCATGTTACAGTGGATTCCGCTTTCTCATAGTCAGGCACTGGAGCATGTGGCTGGGAAGCACATCATTTAGTTCGGCAAATATCACAGCAGCGTACTGAGATTGCCGAGTATGAGCGTTTGTCGAGCACTTGCTTTTAGCTGTATCAGCGGTTTCCGAACACGAAACGATATATCATAGCTCACTGCTTGCTCTTTTCTACCTGGCACGGGTTTAGATGGGAGGTTCACCTAATGAGTGTTCAGCTGAAAGAAATATATGAAATTGGCGAAGCTCCACCGCTGGGTCATATCCCGAAACTCATGTATGCCCAGGCCATCCGGCAATCGCGCTTTGGTGAACCGGCCAATGCCTTCCAGAAGGAGCGCATAGAGGTCCCCGCTCTCAAACCGGATGAGGTGCTGGTCTACGTGATGGCGGCCGGCGTGAATTACAACAACGTCTGGGCCGCCCTCGGTTCTCCTATGGACATTGTGGCACTGCACCAGCGGGAAACACCGCCGGCTGACTTTCATATTGGCGGGAGCGACGCTTCCGGCGTCGTCTATGCCGTGGGGAGCGAGGTCACTAACGTCAAGTTGGGGGACGAAGTGGTCGTCCACTGCGGCTTCTGGGACAAGAACGATCCCTTCATCAAGAATGGCGGCGACCCAGGCTTCAGCGCGACCATGCAAATCTGGGGCTACGAAACCAACTGGGGAAGCTTTGCCCAATTTACAAAGGTTCAGGACCACCAGTGCATGCCAAAGGCAAAGCACCTCACGTGGGAGGCTGCAGCCGCCCCGACACTTGTGGGGGCGACAGCATTCCGCATGCTCACGGGCTGGCAGGGGCACACCGTGCAGCCTGGAGATGTCGTCCTGGTGTGGGGCGGCGCGGGTGGCCTCGGTTCCATGGCCATACAGCTCGTCCGTGAGTTGGGAGGCGCCTCCGTTGCCGTGGTCTCCAGCGACGATCGCGGCGAGTACTGTATGAAGCTTGGTGCAAAGGGCTACATCAACCGCAAGAACTTCAACCACTGGGGGATGATTCCTCATTGGAAGGACACGGAAAAGTATAATCAGTGGCTTCAGGGCGCCCGCGCCTTCGGCCGCGCCCTCTGGGATGTCCTGGGAGAGCGCAGAAATCCTCGCATAGTGTTTGAGCACCCCGGTGAAGACACCATACCTACCTCAATTTTCGTTTGCGATAACGGCGGCATGGTTGTTATCTGTGCGGGAACCTCAGGCTACACCGCGGGGGTCGATCTCCGATACCTCTGGATGCGGCAGAAGCGGCTCCAGGGTTCACACTTCGCCAACGACGAGCAGTCCAACGGCTTCAACAATCTGGTCATTGCGGGTAAAATTGACCCGTGTCTCGGCCGTGCGTTTACCTTTGATGAGATTGGCCTCGCGCATCAATTGATGTACGAGAACAGGGCGCCTAACGGGAATATGGCGTGTCTTGTCGGAGCGCCCAAGCCGGGGCTCACGGAGTTCACCGTCTAGAGAATTACGATTAGGAGCACCCATGGCAGAGAACGCGTTACGCGTGCAGGTTGGCCAGAAGTTCACCTTCAGCAAATCCATATCCGACCAGGACATCAGGGACTTCGCCAGGCTCTCAGGCGATGACCAGCTAATTCACCTGGACCAGGAATATGCCAGCAAGACCCGCTTCAAGCGGCGGGTGGCTCACGGGGTTATCACGCTCTCCATCGTCTCGGCTGCCCTGGGCACGAAGCTCGTCGGGCCGAACGAGGCAGTGGTCTACCTCAGCCAAAACCTGAGGTTCACCGCCCCGGCCTTCGTGGACGACACCCTCACGGCCACCGTTGAGGTGACCGCAATAGACGAGGCGCGGCGGCGGGTGACCCTCAGCACCACCTGCACCAACCAGCGCGGCGAGACGCTGATGACCGGAGAAGCCCTGGTGCTCATCGATCCCTATCCATTCTCTGCCACCTAGGAGTCCATAGTGGAATTTATTCGCAGCCTCCTCTTTGTGCCGGCCGTCCGGCCCCGTTTCATCGAGAAAGCCCCGGAATCCGGCGCCGACGCCCTCTGCCTTGATTTAGAGGACTCCGTGCCGCCTGCGGAGAAGGCCAACGGCAGAGACGTGCTGCGGGAGATTATTCCCACCCTGCCCCGAACCGGCTACAAGCTCTTTGTCAGGGTCAATGGACTGGGTACCGGCCTCTTGGAAACAGACCTGGACGCCATCGTTACGCCGCACCTCGACGGTATCAGCCTGCCCAAGTGCAACAACCCCGAGACGCTGCGGCAGGCCGACGCTTACCTGACGTTCCTGGAACGAACACGCGGCCTTGAACCTGGACATGTGAAGATACTCCCCTGGATAGAAACCGCAGAAGCGCTGATCAAAGTTGCCGATATCCTGCAGGCATCCGGCCGTCTCATAGGCGCGTCCATCGGCGGAGAAGATTTTGCCAATGATATGGGCGTCATGCGCACCAAGGAAAACACGGAGATCCTTTTTGCGCGCTACCAGGTGGCCACGGCGTGCGCGTACGCCAAAATCCTGGCCATCGATAGCCCGGTAATGGACTTCAGAAACCAGGAACTGCTGGAAAGGGACGCTTCCTTCGCCCGCAGCATCGGCTTCCGGGCAAAATACTGCATCCACCCCGACCAGGTGGCCACGGTCAACCGGATTTTCTCGCCTCGAGAAGAAGAGATCGACTTTGCGCGCAGGGTGGTTGCTGCATACGAAGCAGGCGAAAAGCAGGGTCACGGCGCGGTTTCCATGGACGGAGAGGTGGTGGACTGGCCTGTGTATACCCGCGCCCTCGCCATTTTGAAATCGGCACAAAACTAGCACTAGGTTGCGTATGTTTGCGTGCACTAAGTTTGCTCCGTATCCGCTCACCCTGAGCTCATCGAGTCTGAGGACTCTTCAGAGTCTGAACGACCTGTCGAAGGGCGAGCCGCTCTTGGTTCGACAGGCTCACCATGAGCGGCTTTCATTGCGCGCTTTTTCGCGAGTAAGTACTAGCACGCGAGACCATCCGAAAGCAGAGTCCTAGCATGTTCGTCATAGATGGTGGCCGCCGCTTCGTCATCCCCCGCACAGAGCTCACATATCCGTGCCACCAGCTCCGCATGCATGAGAACGCGGCCAAGGCCCCCGTCGACCATGTGATGGCGGACTTTGAGGATGCATGTCCCTACGAGTTCAAAGGCGAGGCCTCTCGCAAGACCATGGTTGAAGCCCTCAACTCCGTGGACTTTGGCCCCAGAGTCATCACCGTCCGTCCCAACAACAATCGTTCCAAGTTCTTCCTGGGCGATGTTGAAGCCATCATGATGGGCGCTGTCGACAAGTTTCACGGCATCATCCTCCCCAAGACCAACGAGCCGGAGGACATCATCTATCTCTCCCGGCTGCTGGACGGCCTTGAGGAGCAGGCCGGCTGGACCTACCGGGTGCAGATTGAAGCGCTTATCGAGACGCCGCTGGGCGTGGTGAACGCCTACCAGATCGCCAAGGCCTCCGACCGCATGGCCGGCCTTATCTTCGGCATCGCCGACTTTGCCGCGGCTATGGGCGTGAACGAGATGGTGAAGAACCAGAACCAGAACTTCCACTACGCCAAGCAATCGATGGTGGTGGCCGCCAAGGCCGCGGGCCTCCACGCCATCGACAACGCTTTCCTGACCCTTATCCGCCGCGATTCGCCGGAAGAAGAAGGCGAGAGGATACGCGCCGAGATCCGGGAGAAGTGCATCGGCGCGCGGGACCTGGGCATGGACGGCACCTGGGTGATCCATCCGCAGCAGGCGGAGATATCGAACGATGTGTTTACACCTGACGATGATCAGATTGCGAAGGCAAAGCTCACCCTTGACTACTATCACAAGGCCGGCGGCGGCGCGCTGGTTGTCCCCGAAACGGGGGAGTTTCACGACGAAGCGACCATCAAGGGACTGCTGATGCAGCTTGCCAAGGCGGTGCAGGCCGGGGTGCTGGACGCCGAGTGGCTGGCCGAGCAGGCCGCCAAGTCCGCCGCGGTCACGGGCTACGATATACTGAGGGACATGGGACGGAGCGCGTAGAAAAGGATGCTGAAAGCGAGTAATCTAATCAGGAAGCTGACGTGCCAACAATTGTCAGGAGTGGCCCTTACCGTGTCTATTTCCACAGTCACGAACCAAACGAGCCGGCGCACGTTCATGTTGATCGGGGCAATCAGAGCGCAAAATTCTGGTTGTCTCCAATCGCCTTGGCGCGAAATCTCGGCTTCAACCCCTCAGAATTGCGAAGGATAGAGCAGTTGCTCAACGAGCATGAGGAAAGACTACGGGAGGCTTGGGATGCGAGGTTCGGACATTAACCCAGGCGAGCAGGTAAAGGACGTTCGAGTCACGGAAGACACGTTAACCGTCGATCTTGTGGATGGACGCACTATCTCTGTGCCAATCGTATGGTTTCCTCTCCTTCTTCATGCCACACCTGAACAGAGAGCTAACTGGAAAATAAGTGGCGGAGGTTATGGCATCCACTGGCCGGACGTTGACGAAGACCTGAGCACGGAGGGCTTGCTGCGTGGAGCCCCGGCAGCGCGCCGATCGGTGCCTACTGGGTAGAGCAAGCCAAGACTAGCTTGGACTTGTGGAGAGAGGAAACCGTGTGGCCCTTTGGCAAAAGCCAGGATGTTAATAAGCAAGGTGTTGCCAGCTTCGAGAGGCTTAGCGATGCTTTCATTAAGAGAATCCAAGCCAGTCACAATGCTGGGACCACTACTAAGACTGAAGCCTTCGCAATGGCTTTTGCGCCGGAGTGTGCACATGCTCTGGCCAAAGCCATTCTTCAAGGGGGGCACATTAAAGATTTTAAGCCAGGGCCTATCCCGGCGAAGAATCTTACGAACTTCGCTGGAGGCTATCTGGTATTACTCGGAGCACAGTTCTATACCCTACGTGAAGTTATGAAAAACAGCCCTGACGCAGCAACTACGATTGGGGTGCAGTTTGATGACTTGGTTAGCCATTTTAATTCTAAGTTAGAGCTAGATCCAAGAATTGTCCTGGGGCGACTTGCCTCAATAGACAACATATTGACGGAAAATGACGGGGACCCGAGAGTAGTCTATCTAGCGGTCATCGACGACTTTCTAAATACACTCGGAGCAGATGAGTTTTTCCCAACATCATCGTTAGGACAGCAAGTGCTGTGGACACTCTATAGTGACACTACTATAGCGGTGGTGAGAAACCTAAAGGAGGTTCTGGGCCTCCCTGGACGATAAACAGAGCTTAAGAGGACGTATGCGATTCTATGAATCCGAGGCCAAAACGCTGGGAAACTTGAGGCGATGTTAGCCAACACAGCAAATGCTACAGTATTACGAGTCGGTCCTTACCGGTTCTTTTTCTCTGCTGGCGATTATGGAGAGCCACCCCATGTCCATGTAATGCGGGAGACCAGCACGGCCAAGTTCTGGTTAGAGCCTATTAGACTTCAGCAGGCTAGCGGGTTCGGCAGAACCGAGGTGAATCGTATCTCGAGCATAATCGAAGAAAATATAGAACAGCTACGAGGGAGTTGGCATGCATTCTTCCCGGATTGAAGCAGCTATCTCAAGAGCGCAACTAGTTACCATCTCCGATGACACCCTTACTGTAGATTTGTTTGACGGCCGGACTATCTCGGTGCCTTTGCTATGGTTCCCCCGGCTTGTGCACGGCACTCCAGAGGAGCGACAGAACTGGCGATTGGTTGGTCAAGGTGAAGGAATTCACTGGCCGGATTTGGATGAGGACATTGAAGTTGAGCATTTGCTCGCTGGTTATCCTTCTGGTGAAAGCAATGAGTCATTGAAACAATGGTTGGAGCAACGGCAAACTGCCGCTACAACATCTAAACGGAATACCAAAACCAGCGTTCGTACCAAAGCAAAAGCCCGTAGTTCATAAAGATCAATTCTCGGCCACGAAAGAGTCTGACATGAGATTTTACGAATATGAAGCCAAGACGCTGCTGCGGCAAAACGGCCTGCCTCTGGCCAACTTCAAGGTAGCCACCACCGCCGGCGATGCGGCGAGCATCGCGGGGGAGATGGGCGGGCCGGTGGTACTGAAGTCGCAGGTGCTCAGCGGCGGGCGCATGAAGGCCGGCGGCGTGAAGTTCGCCGACACGCCCGCGGAAGCCCGCGCCGCCGCCGAAGCCATCCTGAAGCTGCCCATCAGCGGCCAGTTGCCACGCTCTGTGCTCATCGAGCCCAAGGCGAAGGTGGTCAAAGAGTACTACGCCGGCATCATCTACAACTCCCTGGCCAAGCGCCCGGCGGTGATCTTCAGCGACATGGGCGGCATCGACATCGAGGAGGTGGCGGAGACCCACCCCGACCACGTGACCCAGGCGACCTTCTCCAGCCTGCGCCCCGTATCCGACTACAAGATGAAAGAGGTGGTCGCATCCCTGGGCATCACCGGCCCCGAGCTGAACGCCCTCACGCCGATCCTCAGCCGCCTGGCGCGGCTCTTCCTGAGCACCGGCCTGACCCTGGCGGAGATAAACCCCCTGGCCCGGTTGGAGAACGGCTCCTTCGTCTGCCTGGACTGCCACCTGGACATGGAGGAGGAGGCCAGAGAACGCCACACCGCCCTGCTCCAGGAGATGGGCATCGGGCGCGAGGAGACCAGGCAGGCGCGTCCTCCGACGCCCTTCGAGATTAAGGGCGCGCAGGTGGATGCGGCCGACACACGCGGCGTGGCCGGTCGTGTCGTCGAGTTCGACGGAGATATGGGGCTGGTCATCGGTGCAGGCGGCGGAAGCCTCACGCTCTTCGACGCCATCCAGAAGTACGGCGGCAGGCCCGCAAACTACTGCGAGATCGGCGGCAATCCCAGCGTGAGCAAAGCCTGCGAGCTGACCAAGCTCATCCTCTCCAAACCCGGCGTCAAGAAGATTGCCGTGATGATGAACGTGGTCAGCAACACCCGGGTCGACATCGTGGCAAGAGGCGTCATCAAAGGCGTGGTGGAGTCCGGCTACGACCCCGCGGAAAAGATCGCCATCTTCCGCATTCCCGGCTCGTGGGAGGAAGACGGCTTCAAAATCCTGAAAAAATACGGCGTGGAATACTGCGACCGCTCCGTCTCGATGCACGAGGCGGCGCGGCGGGCAGTGGCCAAGATGCAAACGGTGTGACTGTCATTCTGAGTGAAGCGAAGAATCAAAGCGGAGGTGGCGCGATACTACGTCTACATCATGAGCAATCGCTCAAAGACACTATACACAGGTGTTACCAACAACATAGAGCGCCGAGTCTACGAACATAAACACAAGCTCGTAGATGGATTCACCCAGAAGTACAATATCACTAAGCTGGTTTACTACGAAGATACAGATGAAGTATTGGCTGCTATAGAGCGTGAAAAGCAGATCAAAGGCTGGCTCAGAAGCAAGAAGCTTGCACTTATTGAATCGATGAATCCAAGCTGGAAGGATTTAAGTGAAGAATGGTCGGAAACCGCTGTAGACCCTTCGCTCCGCTCAGGGTGACAGAGGTGAACGGCGTGGAATACTGCGACCGCTCTGTCTCGATGCACGAGGCGGCGCGGCGGGCAGTGGCCAAGATGCAATAGAGGCAATATGTCTGTACTTGTCGACGAAAACACCACATTCATCATCCAGGGCATCACCGGCCGTGAGGCCGTGAACATGACCCGTGAGTGCCAGGGCTACGGCGCAAAGGTGGTAGGCGGCGTCACGCCCGGTAGGAAGGGGCGAGATGTCTACGGCGTCCCGGTCTACGACACCGTCAGGCAGATCACCGACCAGATGCGTGTTGACGCGTCGGTGATCACGGTGCCGCCTGCCTTCGCGGCGGATGCGGCCATGGAAGCCATTGAGGCCGGCATCAAGCTCATCGTCATCGTGACGGAAAGGATGCCCCGGGGCGAGTCAGCGCAGCTCATCGAGCTGGCAGACATGCACGGCGCGCGGGTCATCGGTCCCAACTGCCTCGGGATCATCTCGCCCAACAAGACCAAGGTGGGCGGCGTGGGCGGCCCTGCGGCCGACACTCGCAAGGCGTACATGCCCGGCCCGGTGGGCATCATGTCCCGCAGCGGCGGCATGACCACGGAGATCGCCAACACCCTGACCGCCGCGGGGCTGGGCCAGAGCACCGCCATCAGCATCGGCGGCGACCCGATCATCGGCAACACCTACGCCGACCTGATGCCACTGTTTGAAGCCGACCCGGACACCAAGGCCATCGTCATCTACTCGGAGCCGGGCGGCACTATGGAAGCGCAGCTCGCACAGTGGATCAAGGAACACAAGAGCCGTCTCCCAGTGGTCGCCTTCATGGCCGGCCGATTCATGGATGCGATGCCCGGCATGCGCTTCGGCCACGCAGGCACGATAGTAGAGGGGAAGGCGGACACCTCCGTCGAGAAAATCCGCCGGATGCAGGAAGCCGGCATCGCAGTGGCCGAGGAAGTTCCTCAGATCCCCGTGTTAGTAAAAGAGCGGCTGGGAATGAAATAGAACATCAACGCACAGGTTCTTCTCGACAGGCCTGCCTGTCCGGTAGGCAGGCTCGAGGAACCGCAAGCAGCCATTTCGTTCTTCGAGCTTGCTTGTCCTGAGCTTGCCGAAGGGTCGAGAAGAACGAGGCCCATAGAAGCGCCCATCAACAACGGATACGGAACAAGGGAGCAAATTCATGGCGGCAATGTTCATTCGGGTAGAGGTCGATCCACAAGTGGCGTCCAATCCCGATCTCGTGAAGAAACTGGCGGAAATCTGCCCGGTGGATATTTTCGCGGCAGGCCCTGAGGGCCAACTCTCGATAGTGGAGAACAATCTGGACGAATGCACCCTCTGCGACCTGTGCATCCAGGCATGTCCTTCCGGCTCGGTCAGGGTCGTCAAGCTGTATGAGGAGTAGTGAGCACAAGGGATGCCGCTCATGGTGAGCCTGTCGAACCATAAGCCGCTTATTCTTCGACACGCCTGCCCCCTCCCTCTAGCTCCTCGCCCAGGCGAGGGAGGAGAAAAACTCACAAGCTTTCAAGATGAGCGGTAGTGTTGAGTTACCTTTCATGAAAAAGTCATAGAGTACGAGCCATGACGACCCAACTTCCTGAAGAATCCCGGCAGATCGTCCAGAACCTGCGCCGTTGGGTGGACAAAGAGGTCATGCCCGTTGCCACGAAGCTGGAGCACGATAACGAGTATCCGGCCGCAATCGTCGAACAGATGAAGACCATGGGCCTCTTTGGGATCCTCATACCCAGGGAGTACAGGGGACTCGGCCTCAACTACGTGACCTACGCCGCCATCACAGAGGAGCTGTCACGCGGCTGGATGAGCCTGGGCGGCATCATCAACTCCCACTATGTGGTTGCCCACGCCATCATGGAGTTCGGCAGCAAGGAGCAGAAAGAGCGCTACCTGCCGGACATGGCGGTGGGCGAGCGCCGCGCCTGTATCTGCATGACGGAACCCAACGCTGGCAGCGATCTCCAGGCTATCGAGCTGAGCGCGAAGCGTGACGGCGACTTCTACTATCTGAACGGCACCAAGATGTTCGTCACCAACGGGCGCAACGGCAACCTCTACCTGGTGCTGGGCAAGACGGACAAGACCGCCGACCCGCCTCACCGGGGCATGAGCACCTTCATCGTGGAGAAGGGCATACAGGGCTTAGAGATCGGGCGGGATATCGAGAAGCTGGGCTACAAAGGTATCGACACCGTTTCTCTCCACTTCGACAACGCGCAGGTGGAAGCCCGCAACCTTCTGGAAGGCAAGGAGGGCCGGGGCTTCGTCCACGTCATGAGCGGCATCGAGGTGGGCCGCATCAACACCGCCGCCCGGGCCGTGGGCGTTGCCCAAGCCGCGTTCGAGGACGCCATCCGCTACTCTCAGCAACGGCAGGCCTTTGGCGTGCCCATATCCCAGCACCAGGCCATCCAGATCAAGCTGGCTGATATGGCGACACAGATCCAGGCGGCCCGGCTGCTGACCTACTACGCGGCTGCAAAGAAGGACGAGGGCGGCCGCGCCGACAAAGAGGCGGGCATGGCCAAGCTCTTTGCCACAGAAATGGCCGGCATGGTAACCCTTGAGGCTATGCGCGTGCACGGCGGCTATGGGTACACCAAGGACATGCGGGTGGAGCGCTATTACCGGGACGCCCCCTTCATGATGATCGCCGAGGGCACCAACGAGATCCAGCGGATCGTCATCGCCCGCGCGTTGCTGAAAGAATACGCTGAGGGCTCTGCGCCATAACTCCGCAAGTAGAGAAGAACTTATGCAATTTGGCCGTTATCTAGAAGAATTCACCGTGGGAGACGTATATAAGCATTGGCCTGGCCGCACCATCACGCAGGCGGACGACATGCTCTTCTGCATGCTCACCATGAACCACCACCCCCTGCACATCGACGCGAACTATGCAAAGGGCACCCAGTTCGGGCAGAACGTGGTGGTGGGCAACCTGGTCGTGGACATCGCGCTGGGCCAGAGCGTGCCGGATGTCTCTGGCAAGGCCATCGCAAACCTGGGCTTCGACAAGATCGAGTTCTTCGGCCCCACCTTCCACGGCGACACCATCTACTCGGAGAGCGAAGTGCTGGAGGTACGGGAGTCGCGCTCGCAGCCGGACCGCGGCATTGTCACCGTGGAAACCAGGGCGACCAACCAGCGTGGCGAGACCATCATGAAGTTCCGACGCAACGTGATGGTGCCCAGGGCACCCAACGCGAGATAGGACAAAGAGAGAGAATTTCATGGGAACCTTCCGACATCCTGTTACCCTCTTCTCACCGCAGCGAGATCGCTCAGAGACCATTGATGCTATGGTGGATACAGGGTCAACATTCACGTGGATACCCTCGGCTGTTCTTCAGCGGCTCGGTGTTGTGTCGGATAGAGAACGCACATTCATTCTGGCCGACGGTAGCCAGGTACGAAGGGGAATGGCACAAGTGGATGTGAGTATTAACAGTGAGATAGTGACTACGTTAGTAGTGTTTGCTCCCGAAGACAGTTTTTCACTTCTTGGGGCTGTCACTCTTGAACAGCTTAGCCTCGCGGCCGACGTGACCAATCGACGTCTCGTACCTGCTGAGAACTATGCTTTACGCGTTGATGATTAGTTTCACCCCTAGATAAGGGAGGTGGCAGATGTTAGACCACGAAGAGCTTGAACAACTGGCCCGGGAGAAGAAGGAGTGGGAGGAGAAGACCGTCGCTCCCTTGCTGAAGCGCGGACCGGAGCGCACGGACCAGCCCTTCGCCACCAGCTCTTTCCCCGTGGAGCGGCTCTACATCCCGCTGGATACCAATGAGCGAGAGTACGCCCATAACATAGGCTTTCCCGGCCAATATCCCTTCACCCGCGGCATCCAGCCCACCATGTACCGGGGCCGCCTGTGGACGATGCGCCAGTATGCGGGATTCGGCACCGCGGTGGAGTCCAACGAGAAGTTCAAGTACCTCCTGAGCCAGGGACAGACGGGCCTCTCTGTGGCATTTGACCTGCCAACCCAGCTTGGCTACGACTCCGACCACCCCATGGCCTGGGGCGAGGTCGGCAAAGTGGGCGTCGCCATCGACTCCCTGCGTGACATGGAGACGATGTTTGCCGGCATCCCGCTGGACAAGGTCTCCTGCTCCATGACCATCAACGCGCCCGCGGCGGTGATGCTGGCGATGTATGTGGCCGTGGGTGAGCAGCAGGGCGTGGCTCCAGACAAGCTGGAGGGCACCGTCCAGAACGACGTGCTGAAGGAATATATCGCGCGCGGCACACACATCTACCCGCCTGGTCCCTCACTCCGGCTCGCGGCCGACCTTATGGCTTACTGCTCCAAAAACGTGCCCAAGTGGAACACCATCAGCATCAGCGGCTACCACCTGCGGGACGCGGGCTGCACCGCCGCCCAGGAGATCGCGTTCACCTTCGCCAATGCCAAAGCCTACGTGGATGCCGCGCTGAAAGCAGGACTGGAGGTCGATGACTTTGCCCCTCGCATCTCCTGGATTTTCAACACCCACAACGATTTCTTCGAGGAGATCGCAAAGTACCGCGCGCTGCGGCGCATGTGGGCCAGAATCATGCGGGAAGAGTACGGCGCAAAGGACCCGCGTTCCTGGATGCTGCGAACCCACACCCAGACCGGCGGCTCTACCCTCACCGCCCAGCAGCCGCAGAACAACATTGCGCGCGCGGCCATCCAGGCGTTGGCGGCTGTGCTGGGGGGCGTGCAGTCAATAGCCCTCTCCTGCTACGACGAAGCCCTGGCCATCCCCAGCGACGAGGCCCAGCGCATCGCCCTGCGCACGCAGCAGATCGTCGCCTATGAGACCGGTGTGACGAACACCGTCGACCCCATGGCCGGCTCCTATTACCTGGAACGCCTCACCGACCGTCTGGAGCAGGAAGCTCTGGCGTACATGGACAAGATCGCAAAGATGGGCGGCGCGGTGTCCGCCATCGAGAGCGGTTACGTCCAGCGGGAGATCCAGGAAGCCGCCGTCCGTTATCAGCAGGAGATAGATGACGGCGAGAGGGTCATCGTGGGCGTGAATCGCTTCCAGATAGAGGAGGCGCGCGCGCCCGCCATCTTCCGGGTCAACCCGAAAGTGCAGGAGACCCAGATCACGCAGCTTAAGAAGTACCGTCACACCCGCAAAGAGGCGAGCGTATCCAGGGCGCTGGCGGACCTGTGCAACGCGGCAGGGGGCGCAGACAACCTCATGGAACCCATCCTGGCGGCAGTCAAAGCATACGCGACCACCGGAGAAATCTGCGGGACGCTGAAGGAGGTGTTTGGCGAGTATCGGCCACCCACAGCTATCTAACTTATATCTAACTTACCAGTCGATATAGCACGCTCACCCTATGGGGGAGCAAGCGTTGAGGAGGAGAACATCTCATGTACGATATGAAGGGCAAAGTTGCTCTTGTCACCGGTGCATCTCGCGGCATCGGAAGAGCAATTGCGCTGGAACTTAGCAAACATGGAACCACAGTGGTGGTAAATTATAACAAAAATGAGTCTGCAGCCGACGAAGTTGTCGGCGAGATCTCAAGGTGCGGCTCCAAAGCGATGAAGGTGCAAGCGGACGTTTCGGACTACGCCCAGGTGCAGCAACTCATGGGAACCATAAAGGACCAGCTTGGTGGTCTGGACATCCTGGTCAACAACGCGGGCATTAGCCGAGACCGCACCCTCCGCCGCATGTCTCCGGATGAATGGTCTGAAGTCCTTCACACCAACCTGGACAGCGTCTTCTACTGTCTGAATGTGGGGTCTCCTCTGATCATCGAGAGGGGCGGCGGGCGCGTCGTCAATATCAGCTCAATTCAAGGGCAGTCGCCCGGCATAGGCGTGTCCAACTACGCAACCTCAAAAGCGGGGATCATCGGACTGACCAAGGCCTCAGCCATGGAGCTGGCGCGCTATAATGTCACTGTCAACGCAGTGTGCCCCGGCTTTGTGGAGACCGAGCTTATCGCGGGCGTCTCAGACGAAGTCAGAAGCCAGCTTGTGGCAAAAGTGCCCATGGGCCGTTTTGGCCAGCCTGAAGAGGTTGCATCCATCGTCCGTTACCTCATTGCTGAGGGTGACTACATCACAGGGCAGTGCTTCAACATCAACGGGGGCATGTATATGTAACACGCCGGAGGCGAGGGGACGCCTCTTTAGTCCGGCAGATCGCCAAATGCTCCAGAGGCCCAAAACATTTCGGAACAAAGGAGCTTTCAAGGAAGGACGGGGACGACATGGAAGAAACAGTCATAGTGAGCGGCGTGCGCACTCCCTTCGGGACCTTTGGCGGCGCGCTCGCAGGGATATCTGCTATTGACCTGGGGTCACTCGTGGTCAAAGAAGCCATGAGCCGCGCTGGGATAGACGGCCGTCAGGTAGACGAGGTCCTCATGGGCAACGTTATCCAGGCGTCTCTGGGCGAGAATCCTGCGCGACAGGTGCTGGTCAAAGCCGGTGTGGACGTCAGCGTACCGGCGATGACGGTCAACAAAGTGTGCGGGTCCGGCATGAAGACCCTTGCCCTGGCCGACCAGGCCATCCGCCTCGGCGATGCGGAGATCATCGTGGCCGGGGGCATGGAGAACATGAGCCGCGCGCCCTATCTGCTGCCCGGCGCCCGCTACGGCTATCGCATGGGCGATGGAGCCCTGGTGGATTCCCTGATGCAGGACGGCCTCATGTGCGGCATTGAGAACTGCCATATGGGCGTCACCGCGGAAAACGTCGCGGTGGACTATAAGGTGAGCAGAGAAGAGATGGACGAGTTCGCGGCCTGGAGCCAGCAGAAGGTGGCAAAAGCGCAGGAAGCCGGCAGGTTCTCGGACGAGATCGTCTCGGTGAGCATCCCCCAGCGCCGCGGCGATCCGATTATCTTCGACAAGGATGAGCACCCCAGGGCAGACACCACGTACGAGCGGCTGTCCAAGCTGCCGCCGGCCTTCATGGGTGAGGGCGGCTCAGTGACCGCGGGCAACAGCTCCGGAATCAACGACGGCGGCGCCGCGGCGGTGGTGATGTCCAGGAGCCGCGCGGAGCGCCTGGGCCTGAAACCGCTGGGGTTCATCCGCGCCTTCGCCGCGGCCGGCGTGCCGCCCCGGGTCATGGGCATCGGCCCCATCCCGGCCACTCGAAAAGTGTTGAAGAAGGCAGGGTTGGAGCTGAAGGACATCGAGCTCTTTGAACTGAATGAGGCCTTCGCCTCTCAGTCCGTCGCCGTCATGAAAGAGCTGGGCTTAGACAAGGATAAGGTGAACGTGAACGGTGGCGCCATCGCCCTGGGTCACCCGGTGGGCGCCAGCGGCACCCGCATCGTCATCACGCTGCTGTATGAGATGGCCCGGCGCAACCTGCGCTACGGCCTGGCCACCATGTGTTGTGGCGGCGGCATGGGCGTGGCCATGGTGCTGGAACGACCGCGGTAGCCTCCATCACTACAGAAACTAAAACGGGGTGCCTTAGGCACCCCGTTTTGTCTTGTCATGTGTTGCGACTATTTGCAATTGAAAGACTAAACAACTGAAACACATTGTATATACTATAGATTGTAATAATATCATTGCTTGCGAGCGATAAATAATTTTGATAATATAGGGGTTGTTTCGCGAAGGAACGATAAGGGGAAGACAGCAAATGAGCCAGGAACACCACGGCCACGCTCATCACCAGGAAGATCATGGACACGACAAGGGTGCGGGACTCCTCAGATTTATTCAGGAGCTGAACCCCTTCTCTCATAGCCACAACCACACAGAGACAACAGTGGATGCCGCATTGGAGACCAGCGCCCGCGGCATTTGGGCGCTCAAAGTCTCGCTTGTCGCGCTGGGAGTGACAGCGTTTCTGCAACTACTTGTCGTGCTCTTAAGCGGCAGCGCAGCGCTCTTTGCAGATACGATTCACAATTTCAGTGACGCATTGACGGCGGTGCCCCTTTGGATTGCGTTTGCCCTTGGCCGTCGTCGAGCAAGTGGGCGTTATACATACGGTCTCGGCCGCGCCGAGGATTTGGCGGGGATTGCCATCGTGCTAATGATCTTTCTAAGCGCCATATTGGCGCTCCTCGGATCTATCGATCGGATAGTTAACCCACAGGAAATTTCACAACTTGGGTTGGTTGCTATCGCAGGTCTACTGGGATTCCTCGGCAATGAGGCAGTGGCAGTCTTTCGGATTAGAGTTGGCCGCGAAATCGGCAGCGCAGCTCTCATTGTGGACGGCCAACACGCGCGCGTGGACGGGTTTACTTCTCTCGCAGTGGTGCTGGGCGCCGCTGGGGTCTGGCTTGGCTTTCCGTTGGCCGACCCAATTGTTGGTCTGCTGATTACGCTTGCAATCCTGGTGATAGTGAAGGACACAGCACTGACGATGTTCTACCGCATGATGGACGCGATCGATCCGGAAGTCGTCAAGGCCATGGAGCGAACGGCAACGGCGGTATCCGGAGTGGAAGCGGTGAGCATGGTGCGAGCCCGTTGGAATGGGCACCGGATCCAGAGTGAGATTCACGTCGTGGTCAATGAGGATCTACCCACCTGGAAAAGCCATCAGATCGCCGAACTGGTGAGGCGAGACCTGTTCGATGGGATCCCAACAGTTGGCTCAATAACAGTTCATTGTGACCCGTGCGGACACAGTGGCACGGATCATCACCGCGCTACTGCGCACCATGAGTCCGCCACTTACTCGCGTGATAGTACGTAACGCTGTGAAAAAACAGGAACTTCTCACTTCGTTCGAAGAATACATGGCTTATTGTTCGAGCGACAGCGAGAACTTGCTACAGCCATTTTCATGCCTTAGTGGGGCGCTTGAGAAAAGTGTTCACAGTAGCTCATGCTTTTTGCCGAAACTAAAACAGGAAGCCTGTGGCTTCCTGTCTGTTCTATCCACTAAAGCATGGTGCTAGTAGTCCGTGACACGTGATGTGAGTGCCACCTATCCGCTCACCCTGAGCTTGTCGAAGGGCGAGCGGCTCATGGTTCGACAGGCTCACCATGAGCGGACATATTAGCCTGACCCCCAATTCATCAGTCACAGAGTGTTAGCAGGCCCGGGGGATATCTTTCTCTGCGACCTCTAATTCGGCCGCCAATCGTTTCAATGTGCTTGGTCGGGGCTGTACACCCTTTCTGAACCACGGCCCGATGGCGTGAAACTCCAGGCCCAGCCGTCTCGCCAACTCCGCTCTCGTCCAGTCCCGCTGCTGAAGCTCCTGATCAAGCCATGTAGCGAAGGGTGAACCCAGCCCGCTCTGATAGGAACGTGCCGTGGCGCGCACTTCATCTACCGGCACCCCCAGGACATCAGCCAGCATGGGACGGATTGTGGGGACCGGCGAGCCGCCTCGGTAGAGCCAGCGATGCACTGCCGCAACGCTGATGTCTAGGGCCTCCGCAAGCGCTTTCGGAGACATGCCCCGCTCCTGCATTCTCTCGTGTAGCCACGCCCCAAAGGAGAGCAGCGTCCGCCGTTTAGACGCATCTTCAGCCCGTCGAGGCTGCGTTATGATGCGGAAGGACTCTTCCCGTTGTCGAGGGGCCAGGAGCAGGTCAGCAGTGAAGCCTTCGATAATCTGACAGCATGCGATTGCATCCTCGTGCTCGGTGCTGAGAGAACGCGCCAGTGAGAGAATGTCCCGCACGCGGTGGTCAGCCACCGAGTAGAAATGGAACCGTCCCTCGCGTCTGACGCTGACGTAGCCGCAATCTCGCAGACAGGCCAGATGCGTGGCAACGCGCGTTCGCGGAAGATCTAGGACCTCTACCAACCGTGAAACGCTGGTCTCGCCCTGCTCGAACAAGACTTCCAGGACCCCCAGACGAGTCGGATCGCTCAGGCCGCGAAAGAATTTTGCGTCTATCCGCGGTATCGCATGTTGAAGCGCTCCAGAAGGCAATCTGGGCGGGGCTACCATGCCGACCTCTCCTCTGCTTCAATGGAACTACTGTGTTTACAATAGAGCAGAATGAGAGAAGCCGCAAGCTCCCCGCCTGCGACGGATTTCTCAGACGGACCAGGTCTTCATACCCCGCAGACACACCACCACGACATGGGAGTGATACAGGACAAGCAGTTCTCGCTGCCGCTCGAACAGTAATGCCATTACCCTTCGGCAGGTCGTTCGACTCTGAGAGTCTCAGACTCGATGAGCTCTTTGCACGAAGTGTGAAGTCCACTCATTTTCCCCGCAGTGGTGAAGCGCCTAGCCTCTCACGGAAGACGACTTCGCGGCGCGCTCCCGGTAGTAGTCCTTGACCCCCTGGTGCAGCTCGGTTATGGCAAAGAGCTGCTCCTCCAACGAGGCTAGCTGCGCTTTTGACACGGTCATGAGGAAGTACTCACCGGGAATTTCGGTATTCTGCCGCATCCCGGTGCAGCCGAGGCTCAGAGCCGCGGTGTTGCCCTGCATCGCGTAGGGTACCGCCGCGCAGCCGGGCCGCCCGAAGACAGTCTGCGGCTGAGCAGACCAGTCGATCTTCCCGAGAGCCTCGTTCAACACCATGGACTGCTGGGGAGTCACCCACAGAAGCACCACATCAGGGTCCTGGGGAAATTGGCTCAGCGGCCCGTACACGATGCCGGCGCTGGGAGAGCCGACCTTGGGGATATTCGGCACCTCGGCCTCTTTCACATACGTGGAGGTGCCCATGAAACCGATCTCTTCCATGAGTTTCTGCATCTGCTGCTCCGGTAGATCGAAACCCATGACATAGCTCCCGACAGGGCAGTTAAAGTGGTCCTCAGCCGCGGCGTAGAACACCCCCTTCTCTGCCTGTCGCCAGAAGCCACAGGGAGAGGGGGCAAGCGTCTGTGTGCGGCTGACTCCGCCAGGCTGCTGGCCCACGAATGCCAGGGCAACCGGAGGATATGATAGTTGCAGCCGGCTCTGCAGTGCGGTTGAAAGTTCTTGATTACCCATGATCTTCTCCTCAATTTTCTCTTTCAGATCGGGGTCGACACATACGGCTCATAGGTCGAAAACACGGGAAACGAGACTTCAGACATCGTTGTTTTGTGTCCGCAAGGAGAATACTCCTATGAAGGTTGGTGGTCAAGGGTAATATAAAGGTCAAAAAAAGAGCATCGCCCCGATTCCAGAGGAACATCGGGGCGATGTCTGCTGCGCTTTGCGTAAAGTTGTGTCTAATACAGCACGTTGTCGATGATCAGATCGTTCATCTCGTCCATGGAGAGGCCCAGCAGCTCTTGGAAGACGAAGTCATTATGCTCACCCATACAGGGCGCTGCCCGCTCAGGTCTGGTATCCAGGACATTGAAACGAAAGGCTACCTGGTCTGCAGGCTGTGATCCGGTCTCCACGTGGTCAACCCACACGTAGTGTTCTCTGGCCTTGAGCTGGAAATCGTGCTCAAAGAGGTCCTCTGCTGTCTGCACCACGCCTGCCGCCACGCCTGCGTGCTGGAGTTGCAGCATGACATCGTATGCGTAGTGATCCTTCGTCCAGTCCGCCACCATGCGGTCCAACTCGTCCACGTGCTCGAGCCGCCCCACGGCCGTGAGGAAACGGGAGTCCTCAAGCCACTCCGGTTTCTCTGCCACCGCGCAGAGCGCGTCCCACTGCTCGTCGTCCTCAACGGCGATGACGACATTGCTGTCATCGCCAATGCAGGGATAGTGGCCATGCGGGGCCATGGATGGGTGCCGGTTGCCAATGCGGGGCAGAAGCCGTCCGTTTACCGTGTATTCCAGGATCGAAGGGCCGGTGGCGTTGATGACGCACTCGTACTGCGAGAAATCGATGAACTGCCCCTTTCCGGAACGCTTTCGATAGTGCAGGGCGGCAAGCAGCGCGGTCATGCAGTGGGACGGCACCAAACAGAAATCGGTGTACGAGCCCTGAGGCCCCACCGGCGGAGTCCCTTCATAGCCCATGAGCATGTTGAGGCCGCCGATGGCCTTGAATCCCGGCCCAAAGCCGGCATAGTGACGCTTGGGGCCGGTCATACCCATCGCAGGCATGTGAATGACGATGATATCTTCCTTGATCTCCTTCAGAGCTTCATAGCTCAGGCCCCACTTGTCGATGGCACGGGGGCTGAAGTTGGTCAGGACCGCGTCGCTGATCCTGACCAGTTGACGCGCAAGCTCAAGACCCTTCGGATTGTTGAGGTCGAGGAGGATTCCCAGCTTGTTCGTGTTCAGGTTATTGAAGTACAGGCTGGCGTTGGGGCTTGCAGGGTCCCCCACCTTCGGCTCCTGAGGGCGGAAGCCATCCACTCGCTGCTGGGACTCCACGCGAATAATCTGCGCTCCGTTGTCTGCCAACCACTTCGTGCCGGTGGGGCCCGCGCCGTACCAGGTGAAGTCCAGGATTCTCAGTCCGTTCAACGCTTTGATGCCACTCATTGGTCAGCTCCTAAATGACGCCCAGTGACTTTAACGTCACGAGACGTTGCCTGGGGATACCCAGCTCTTGATGGTATATCTCTAAGTTATGCTCTCCTATGTGCGGCGCTGGACGAGAGATGCGCCATGGTGTTTCAGACAGTCCGTACGGTGCGCCCGGATAGGTGATGGTCTCGCCAAGGGCCTTATGCTCCACCTGCTGAAAGAAATTGCGAGCCTTTAAGTGAGGGTCATGCACGATGTTGGCGGCGGTGTACGTGGGGAAGACAAACATGTGATACTTTTGTCCCCCGTCCGTAAGCTCGTCCATGGTATGAGCGGCAGCGAAACGTGTCATGATGTCCTGAATGTGCGCCGCCACCTTGAGCCGTTCATCCTGGCTGTTGTACTTGGGGTCGGCAAGGTCCTCGACAAACCCAGTTTCTGTCAACCACGCTACCATATCGGGCCAGTTGCGGGCTTGCGTGCCAAGTCCCGTGATCCAGCCATCTTTGCACGGGTAAAAGCTGCTGGCATAGATGGGCACATTGCTGCTCCGCTGCCCATAGCCGAAACGCTTGGCGATCTCTTTCTTGCCAGGCCAGAACATGGACTGAGGCTGAATAGTCAATGCCACGGCTTCCTGCATAGAAACATCGATGTACTGGCCTTCACCGGTCATGTCTCGATAGTAAAGCGCCATCATGATGCCCACTGCGCCCTGTTCACTCGCCAGGTAATAGGCCTGGTTTGTGGAGCTCATGAGAGGAGGGTCCTCCGGCGCGCCTGAAACAAACATCAGTCCGCCCATCGCGTCGGCAACGATATTTGGACCCCTGAAATGCTTGTACGGCCCGGTCTGCCCAAAAGGCGTGATGGAAGCCATGATGAGACCGGGATTAATCTCGACAAGATCGTTATAACCCAATCCCAATTCATCCAGGTACCCTGGCGCAAAGCTCTCCACCAGAACATCGGCCTTTGTGACAAGGTTCCGTAAGATATCCTGTCCATCGGGATGCTCTATGTTCAGCGTAACGCCGCGCTTGCTGGTGTTGAAGTAAAAATGATGAAGACTCTTTTCGTTATCCGGTTCGTCGTGAAAAAAGGGCCCAATCTGACGCATAGGATGCCCAGACGGCGGTTCGACCCGGATCACATCCGCTCCCAGGTCAGCCAGCATCTTGGTGCAGTACACGCCGATTTCCCCAGTAAGGTCAATGACTCGCAGATCATCCAACGCGGAATCTTGTCTTTGTCTATCCCCCATAGTTCCCTCCTTGCTGGCGGATTATACCTGAGTGAAAGAATTCACTCAAGGGATAGAGCCGCGTCAGTTTTGACACTGATCTAACAGGATGCTACTATACGTAATATAATTACAGCTGTTATAAGAAATGTCCCTGCATCAACCGGCAATATACGCAAAGTAATGGAATAATCCCTCTTCTTCTTCCAGGGGCGCCGCCAGGGACTTGCTTTGAATCAGCTTGGAGTAAAGTCCCTTTTGTCTCCTTGTGAAAAGGCGGTAGGTAATGTCTGTCGACTTCTTCTTCCGCATGGTCGGCATGATTGTGCTGACGGTATCTGGTTACCGTTTGGGAGAGTACCTAGCAGGTCCGGTACGCGAGCCTCTGACGAATAGAACTGTCATCGCGCTGGCTCTGTCCGGGATGGCGTTGGGTTTGTTGGTTACCCCATACGTCACCCTGCGGCCATTCCGATGGCTGCGGCAACAGATCAAACAGGTGCCCGCCAATGTGCTCTTTGCCGCGACCATTGGCCTCATCGTGGCGCTGGTTATCTCAGCACTCCTCTCTTTCCCGCTCTCGCTCCTCCCTGGAGAGTTGGGCAAATGGTTGCCACTGGCAACCGCCGTTTTCATCAGCTACATCGGTGTCTCCATCATGGTCATGCGGCAGCAGGATTTGCTGCAGGTGATGAGTGCGCTTCTCCCGCAAAATGTGCAGTTAGGGCGGTCCGCGACAAACGGGAGCAACCAGATCATTCTGGATACCAGCGCCATCATTGACGGCCGTATTGCAGACATCAGCCAGACCGGTTTTGTACAGGGCACGCTGGTGCTGCCGCGTTTTGTCCTGGACGAGCTGCGCCACATCGCAGACTCCGCAGACACGCTCCGGCGCAACCGCGGCAGGCGCGGCCTGGAAATGCTGAACAAACTGCAGAAAGATGCGGCGATCCCCATCCACATTTCTGACGTGGATTATGAGGACTCCTTTGAAGTGGACGCAAAGCTCATCAAGCTGGCGAAAACACTGCACGCCCCCATCATCACCAACGACTTCAACCTGAACAGAGTGGCGGAGCTTCAGGGCGTGCACGCATTGAACATTAACGAGCTGGCAAACGCAGTAAAATCAGTCGTGCTCCCTGGGGAAGATATGCAGGTGCGGGTGATCCAAGAAGGGAAAGAGGTCGGCCAAGGCGTCGCTTTCCTGGAGGATGGCACCATGGTGGTGGTGGAGAACGGCAAACGCTACGTGGGCGGGCAGCAAGTCCCAATCACCGTCACCCGTGTATTGCAGACTGTGGCGGGCCGTATGATCTTCGCTCAGCTCAAGGCTGAGCAAGGGCCATGAGCGCCGTCCGTCCTCAGCCAAAAGAAAGAGTCGGCGTCGTTATTGTCGCTGCTGGTCACAGCCAGCGCATGGAGGGTATAGACAAAGTATTCGCACTTATCGACAACAAACCACTCCTCGCGTGGAGCATTGCCCCTTTTGAAGCGTCGCCACTGGTGGATGAGATAGTCATCGCCGTGCACCGTACCCGTGTCCAGGATGGCCGTAGGTTGGTGAGTGAGGCAGGATTGCAGAAGGTCTCACAGGTCTGCAGGGGCGGCGAGCGGCGGCAGGATTCCGTGAGAGAGGCCCTGTGGCGCATGGGGAAGTGTGAGTGGGTTCTGGTGCACGATGGCGCACGGCCATGCGTGACCGCTGAGCTTATCAGCCGGGGAATTGAAGCCGCCAGGGAAACCGGAGTTGCCGTGCCCGGCATTCCTGTGAGGGACACTGTCAAGCGAGCAGACGGCGCGGGCATTGTTGAGCAAACCCTAGAGCGCGACGGACTCTACGCTATCCAAACCCCCCAGGTATTTCGGTATAATATCCTGTGGGCTGCTCACCAAGTTGACGCTGCGGACGCCACAGATGACGCGGCCTTGGTAGAGCGGCTGGGGTACGCGGTAAAAGTGTTCCCGGGGCTTCAACAGAATATCAAGGTGACCATTCAGGAAGATCTCGATGCGGTCACAGCGTTTTTATCGAAAGGGACGCCAGTTAAGCCAGCGCTCCTTTTGTGAGCGTGGGGCCAAGGTTTCAGAGCAGTTACTTTGAGAAACGCATGAATCCAACAGGGAGTCAAAAACCCACCAGTCTTCCCGGTTCTCGCTAAGTTAGCCAGTGCGCGTAGGCATCGGATACGACATTCACCGGCTCGTGGAAGGTCGCCCGTTGGTGTTGGGCGGCGTCACTATTCCCTGGGCCGCTGGCCCCCTTGGTCACAGCAACGGCGATGTCTTGCTGCATGCCATCATTGACGCATTGCTGGGTGCCGCAGGGTTGGGAGACATCGGCCTGCATTTCCCTCCTTCCGACCAGCGATGGCATGATGCAGACAGCATAGCGTTACTGGCGCAAACGGCCGAAAAGGTCTTCAGTATGGGCTTTCAGGTGCAAAACATTGACGCAACTATCGTGCTGGAACGCCCAATACTGTTGCCCTATATTCCGGTAATGAAACAGACTATTGCGGGGGCGCTTAACCTTCAAGAGGATCTTGTGAACATTAAGGCAAAGACAAACGAAGGGCTTGACGCTGTGGGGGAGGGGAGGGCAGTCGCCGCCCATGCGGTTGTGCTGCTTGCCATATCCTGAGGGCACTTGTGCAAGCACCGCCAAAGTCGTAACCTCAGAGCGCACAGGGGGCGCACCCTAACCAACCCGTGAGCATAGTAGCTGATCGATGGTGTGAGAGCTGTGGGACTCTGGCATGAACTAAAAAGAGACATAGAGGTCATCTTTGAGCGGGACCCCGCTGCAGGCAACCTCATAGAAGTCCTCCTGACCTGCCCTGGCCTGCATGCCAGAGAGGTGCACCGACTTGCCCACACGCTGTGGTTATGGCGTGTTCCCGTGATGCCGCGGCTTGTGTCGCACTTTGGGCGATTCATCACCGCCGTAGAAATTCATCCCGGCGCAAGAATAGGCTCAGGGCTGTTCATTGATCACGGGAGCGGCGTCGTGATAGGCGAGACATCAGAGATTGGGGATGACGTCTCCATCTTTCAAGGAGTGACCCTCGGGGGCACGAGCCGGCAAAAAACTAAACGACACCCAACGCTGGGTAACAACGTCGTTGTCGGCGCGGGCGCCAAGCTGATAGGCGCGATTACCATTGGAAATAACGTCAAGATTGGCGCGGGGTCTGTCGTAGTAACGTCAGTTCCCGACAACGCGACAGTGGTAGGAGTGCCCGGTCGGATTGTTGCCCTGCGCAATCCGGACGATGATACCCTTGAGAAATTGCCCGACCCTGAATGGGACTTTATGCAAAGCATACAGAGACGCCTTGCGGAGCTGGAAGCGCGCCTGATCGCCCTGGAGGTCCAACTCGACCACGAGCAAGAGGTGAAAACCCTCGCTCCTGGCCAATCGCAGGGCACACAGGAGAGTTCATGAAGCTCTGGAATACCCTCACGGGACAAAAAGAGGAGTTTGCGCCAACGCATGACCCGGTGCAGATGTACGTCTGTGGCGTCACCCCCTACGATCACGCCCACGTGGGCCACGCTTTGAGCTACATCATCTTTGATGTGGTCAGACGCTACCTGGAATACCGTGGTTATGCAGTGCGACACGTCCAGAATTTCACCGACATAGATGACAAGCTCATCGACCGCGCACGGCGCCTCAACAAACCGGTGAGCCAGCTCGCAGAAGAGTTCATTGCAAGCTATTTCACCGATATGGATGCTCTGAACGTGAAAAGGGCCCACGTTTACCCCCGGGTCACTGAAGAGATCCCCGCAATCATTGCGCTTATCCAGACGTTGATCGACAGAGAGTACGCCTACGAATCCCAAGGTGATGTGTATTTTCGGGTGCAGCGAGATGAGGACTACGGGAAGCTCAGCCACCGCACCCTGGACAGCATGCTGGCCGGCGCACGCGTTGAGGTTTCCCAGGGCAAAGAGCACCCCATGGACTTTGTCCTGTGGAAGGGCGCAAAGCCCGGCGAACCCCGGTGGGAGAGCCCTTGGGGATATGGCCGCCCCGGCTGGCATATTGAGTGCTCCGCAATGGCGACCAAGTATCTCAGCGAGTCCCTGGACATACACGGCGGCGGCCAGGACCTGGTCTTTCCCCATCATGAGAATGAGATTGCCCAGTCAGAATCTGCAACGGGTAAGGATCCCTTCGCGCGGATATGGCTTCACAACGGGCTGCTCCGTCTTGGTGAGGAGAAGATGAGCAAATCCCTGGGCAATCTGGTGACGATCAAAGAAGTCCTCACCGAGCACACAAAGGACGCCCTCCGCCTCTTCATCCTCACCTCGCACTACCGAAGCCCGCTGAGCTATGGCTCGGAGGCGCTGGAGGCTGCCGAACGCGGCGTTGAGCGGATTCGAGAAGCGTTACGGGTGAGTCCATCTAGAAATGGAGCATATCCCACTGAGGTGGACGCCTATCGTTCTCGCTTTATCGAGGCAATGGACGACGACCTCAACTCCGCCCAAGCCATTGCAGTGCTTTTTGACCTCGCGCGGGACATTAACCGGGGCAAGGAAGCGGGCAGCGATGTCACAACCGCCCAGGATCTCCTTCGAGAATTGGGCGGCGTCATAGGCATGACCTTTGATACCGCAAGAGATGAAATTCCCGAGGATGCCGCCCCCTTCATAAACCTGCTCTTGGAGATTAGACGCGAGCTCAGAACCACAAAAAACTTCGCACTTGCGGACGTGATTAGGGAAGGACTGAACGAGCGTGGCGTAATGGTGGAGGATTCCATCTCCGGTTCAACATGGCGACGTAAGAGGTAAGTACTTCAACCCATAAACGCCGCGTCTTTGGTGGAACTTTTGAGCTCGGCCCTGTGCCCGGGTGGCGCAACGGCAGCGCAACCGATTTGTAATCGGTAGGTTAGCGGTTCGAATCCGCTCTCGGGCTCCGCTTTGCAGGAACAAAATTGACCCCAGGGGTGATTCCCTGGGGTCATTGCTTTGCCGTTTGACAGCAATTTTGACAGCAACCGCGTTTTCTAACCTCCTAGAATGGCGTCCATGCGGTCCGCCGCGTCCTTCTGGAGGGCTGGCATGATGTGGGTGTAGAGGTTCGCCGTCAAGGAAATCTGGCTGTGGCCTAGAACCTCCATGATGGAGCGGAGCGGCACCCCCTGGGCGTAGAGTAGGCTGGCCGTGCTGTGGCGCAAGTCGTGAAAACGGATCCGCGGTATCCCGGCCCGCACCAAGAACTTCTGGAAGCTGTGAGTCACAGTGCCGGCATCCAGCGGCGTACCGAGGGTCGTTGTGAATACCAGGCCCCACGTGTTCTGCCAGTGCTGGCCCATCTTCAGCCGTTCCTCTGTTTGCCGGGTGTGATGGCTCTTCAGCGTGGCGACAACGGCCTTTGGGAGGTGGAGCGTCCGGCGACTCTTGGCTGTCTTAGGCTCTACTAGAAAGAAAGTACCGTTTATCCTTTGCAACGCGACGTTCACCCGTAGCAAGCCCCGCTCCAGTTCGACATCGGGCCATCGCAGGCCCAACGCCTCACCCTGCCTGAGGCCCATCGCGAGACATAGGGTGTAGAGGGCACCCAGGCGGTCCTCAGGGGCAGCGGCCATGAGCTTCCGAGCGTTCTCAGGACTAAGGGGGGTAATCTCGTGGCGGATGACCCGGGGCGGGTCTACCAGCGTCGCTACGTTGCGGGCCACGAGGCCCCACTTCAGGGCCTGGGCGAGGGCGCGCCGGAGGATGGCCCTGATAAGCTGGACACTGCGGGGAGAGAGCTTAGCGGCCAGCTTCTTGTTCAGCAGGGCCTGAACCTGTTGGGGCGTCAATCGCGCGAGCCGGGTATTGCCCAACTCCGGGACAAGGTGGAGCTTCACGACCTCTGCGTAGCCCGCGAAGGTGCGCGGTCGGAGCGTGGGCTTCGCCGTCTTGAGCCACTGCTCCAGGAAGTCCTTGACCGTCTGCGTCTCTCGCGGCACTGGCAGGCCGTCTCGGTTGGCCTTCAGCGCGTCCAGGAGCTTGTCAGAGGCTTCCGCATGGGACCTCCCATAGAAGGAACGGCGCTCACCGTTCACCATGGCGCTGGCTGCCCAACGGCCGTCCTTCCGCTGATAGATGCTGCCTTGCCCGTTTGCCCTACGCTTTGCCATCGTGTTCCTCCTCTGCCCTTTTGAAATCGAGTTGTCGCAATGCTGCTTCGTCCTTTGGGCCGACAGGAAAGAGATCTAGTAGGCGTTCAAACGTCTGCTTGGTCATCGCCTCCTTAGGCGTGTTGCTAACGCGCAAAAGGTCCGCCAGGAGCGGAAGCCCCCTATCTTGGGCAGCCGCAACGTAGGCCACCGGGTTCTCGCCGCCAGGCCAGGCACCGAACAGGAGTGCGAGCTCCAGCACACGGAGCCACTGCGGGTCAACCTGACCCCTGGCCTCCCAGCTCGCCACGTTGCCAGCTACTTCCTGGCGCCAAGCAAGGGGAGCGGCCGGGGCCGCCTGGAATAGCCTGATAAACCAGCGGGCCTTGCGGACGGTCGGCGGGTCCCAGTTCCACTCGACATGCAGCCGCAACAGCTCCAGAACGGCGCGGCTCGCTTCCCAAGGCAACGTGTCACTTTCAAAGCTCTCCGGCCAGCGAACGAATCTGTAAGCGTCCCGCTGGTCATCTGCAAGCCGGTTAAACTCTGTTTGCCAGCGTTGAACGGTTCGCAACGTCGGAGCTGCCGAAGGCAATTGCCCCCGATCTTCCACCTTCCTAGCGATAGCCCGCTGAACTTCGGTAGGCCCTTTGCCTTCCGCAAATTCGGTTCGAGCGTACTCGATCGATTCACGATATAGTTGGGGTCGTCCCCGTGACTGCTGCATATTTACTAATTCTGGCAATATGGCGTAAATTGTGTCGTATTGCTAACTGAAATAACGACGCTATCATGATTATAACAGCGTCCGAGTAGAACGCAATAGGGTTCAGGAAGGCGGAGGAAATATATGTCAGTAGAACTACTAAGGCCGGAGCAGGCGGCAGAGGAAATGAACATTTCTCGTACGAGGATATTCGGTCTCATAGCCTCTGGGGAGCTTCGCTCGATAAAGTTGGGAAAAACGTGGCTGATCCCCCGTGAGTGTATCCGCGAGTTTGTTGAGCGACAGCTAGAGGCTCAGGCAGTGGAGGTGAGGTAGGGTGACCGCGCCCGTAGCGACACGTGCCTGGCGCTGGCGTCGTTGTCCTGATTGCGAACACACGGCTCCGACGTGGCGCTTCGCCGTTGTGCGGGAGGTTCATCATGGCTAACCTCACGCGGCGGCAACTAGGCAACATTCCCGCGGAGTTGCAGCAATGGCT
>Ga0209514_10000592_pt1 | contig 71933 bp, 65 predicted proteins | sample Subgrocontami58m_FD_187452 | JGI IMG/M metagenome (GOLD analysis project Ga0209514, IMG submission 187452) | Subsurface groundwater microbial communities from S. Glens Falls, New York, USA - GMW37 contaminated, 5.8 m (SPAdes) (version 3) | ecosystem: Environmental > Aquatic > Deep subsurface >... | reverse complement strand
CGTCCTCTGCCGTTCTCCGCCGTTCTCCGCCGTTCTCCGCCGTTCTCTGCCGTTCTCCGCCGTCCTCTGCCGTTCTCCGCCGTTCTCCGCCGTCCCGCAACCTTCCCGGCCCTCGCTCGTCCAATTATCAGTTGGCGTCCGTCCCCGCCTTGAGGGTGGGGGCGGGTTCTGCCATGCTTTACCACGACTTCACCGTCGACCGGACCCGTCCATGGCCCGCATTCGCGCTACGCTGCTTGCCTCCGTCGCACTCGGCACTGCCCTCACATTGCAGGCGCAGGTGCCCGCCCAGCAGCCTGCCCAGCCGGCGGTCACGCCGGCCACGCACACCGTCGCGCGCGGCGAGACACTGTGGGGTCTCGCCAAGCTGTATCTGGGCGACGCCTACCTCTGGCCCGAGATCTACCGGCTGAATACCGCCGTGATCGAGGATCCGCACTGGATCTATCCCGGCGAAGTGCTGAAGCTCCCCGGCGGCGTTGCTGCTGCCCCGGTCGCTGAGGCGGCTCCGGCCGCACCGTACGACCCGACGGCCTCGACCGTCTTTGACCGCCGTCGTACGCAGCCCCAGCGTCGGACGCGTCAATCGGCCGAACTTCTGAAGTCGCGGTACGCGGTGCGTCGGGGCGAGTATCTCGCGGCGCCCTTTGTCTGGACGGTCGGTGGTCCGGTGGGCGCGGGCCGCGTGCTGAAGACCGCGGCCTCGCAGATCGTCGTGCCGACAATCGAGCAGCGCGTCTATCAGTCGCAGGAGGGCATCTACATCCGCCTCCCGTGGGGCGCGGCCCGTACGAACGGTGAACGCTTCATGACCTTCGAACTTGGTCCCATCCTCGAGGGGCAGGGTCAGGTGATCATCCCGACCGGCATCATCGAACTGCAGGCCGACCCCGCCGCCGGTGATGGCCGGGCCGTCATCAACGAGCGCTTTCGTCAGGTCCTGGAGGGTCAGGGCGTCATCCCGATCGATTCGCTGATGCCGCGCCTCGACCAGCACCCGTCGACCGTGGAATACGGGGCCGCGACGACGCTCGCATGGGTGCTCGACACGCCGGTGCTCGTGCAGCTCGGCCAGTATGTGATCCTCACGCTGACGGCCAGCGACGGCGCCGTGCCGGGCGACCAGGTGACGCTGCTGGCAGGGATGGGCAAGGGCGAACAGGGAGAGCAGCACGTTCCGGAAGAGGCGGCCGTGGTGCAGGTCCTGCGCGTCACCCCGTACGGTGCCTCGGCAATTGTGCTCAACCGCTCGCAGGCCGCGATTGCGACCGGCATGAGAGGTCGCATCACCGCCAAGATGCCCTGAGCGGGGGCATCGCCGCCCTCTGCGGATTAGCTTTCACGCATGACAAGACGCGCGCTCGTCACCGGCGGCGCGGGGTTCATCGGCTCGCACATAGCCGACGCCCTGCTCGACCGGGGATTCCAGGTGGTCGTCCTTGATGATCTCTCCGCCGGCCGGCGTGAAAACGTGCCGACCGCCGCCGAGTTCTCGCAGTGTGACGTGCGCAGCGCGGACGCCGCGCGCGTGGTGCGCGAGGGCGGTTTTGACGTGGTCCTGCACCAGGCCGCGCAGATCGACGTGCGCAAGAGCGTCACCGACCCGGTGCACGATGCGTCGATCAACATCCTCGGCGCGTTGAACCTGCTGGAGGCGGTGCGTGCCGCCGCCAAACGCCCACGGTTCATCTTCGCGTCGACCGGCGGGGCAATCTACGGCGACTTCGTGACGCCGCCGAACCTCGAGGACTACGCCAAGGATCCCGACTCGCCCTACGGCATCGCCAAGCTCGCGGTGGAGCATTACCTCGCGTACTACGGGCGGGTGCATGGTGTCGAAGGGGCGGTGCTGCGCTACGCCAACGTCTACGGGCCGCGGCAGGACCCGCACGGCGAGGCGGGCGTCGTCGCGATCTTCTGCAACCGCCTGCTCGACGGCAAGCCGCTGACGGTGTTCGGTGACGGCACGCAGACTCGCGATTACGTGCACGTGAAGGATGTGGCCGCCGCCAATGCCGCAGCGGCGACCGCCGCGCTCCCCGCGATCGGCAGGCTCGACGCGCGCGCCATGAACATCGGCACCGGCGTGGAGACGGACGTGCTGACGCTCGCCGAGACGCTGCGCCTCGTGAGCGGCCGCGATGCCGAGATCGAGTTCGCGCCGGCCCGCCCCGGGGAACAGCTGCGCTCCGCCGTCAGTATCGGGAAGGTCCAGAAGCTCCTTGGGTGGACACCCGAGCGCACGCTGGAAGCGGGGTTGAAGGAGACGTTTGAGTATTTCGCGGCGCAGCGGGGCTGAGGGCGCACCGCGCGCTGCGGGAATCGACTGGAGCAGTCACAGGCAATCGCCAATCGCAATCGCCAATCGCAATCACCGATCGCAATCCTGAATCGCAATCCGGATTCCAAATCCCAAATCTGCCGTCATGAACGAAGCCATCCCGACCACCCCGCTCGAACTCATCACCAACTCCGTCCTTGCCACCAAGGTCGTGTTGGCGATCCTGCTCGTGCTGTCGCTGTACAGCTGGGGCATCATGCTGGCGAAGTGGCTCGAGTTCCGGCGGACGAGCCGGGCGTCGCTGGCCTTCATGCGTGAGTTCGCGCGGGCCACGCGGCTTGAGCAGGCGGTGGCGATGGCGCGCAAGGCGCCGCCCTCGCCCTTCAACCGCGTCTTCGCCCGCGCCATCAACTTCCTGCAGGACACGGTCGTGAAGGACGGCGAGGGGAATGCGCGGCCGATCCGCGAGTCGCAGGTGGAGGCGATGCGCCTCCTGCTCGACGCGGAGGTCACCGCGGAGCGTGACGCCCTCGGCCGCTTCATCCCGTCGCTCGCCGTCATCGGCTCGGCCAGCCCGCTCATCGGACTGCTCGGCACCGTGCTCGGCATCATCGATGCCTTCCTTGGCGTGGCCATCAAGGGGTCCGGCAACCTCGGTGCGGTGGCCCCCGGTGTCGCCGAGGCGCTCATCGCCACGGCGGCGGCGCTGGCGGTCGCGATTCCGGCGACCTTCGCGTACAACATCTTCGCCGCGCGGCTGAACCGCTTTGACGGTGAGCTCGAAGGCTTCGGCTCCGAGGTCATCGCGCTGATGGCGCGTGAGGGACGCGTCTAGGTGCGCCGCCGCACGCACGGGGAACGCACGCCGCTCAACGCCGACATCAACGTCGTCTCGCTGATCGACGTCATCCTGCTCCTGCTCGTCATCTTCATGATCACCGCGCCGCTGATGCAGGGCGGGGTGGACGTGTCGCTCCCCAAGACCGAGTCGCGCGCCCTCGCGCCGAAGGGCGGCCTCGTGGTGAGCATCACCGCCAACGGCCGCGTCTACGCCGACGAGACGGCGATGTCGCTGGCCGAGTTCAAGGCGTCGTTCAAGATGCTGTCGTCGCGGGCGGGGCGAGAAGGCGTCTACGTGCGGGCCGACCAGGGGGCGCCGTACGGCATCGTGGCGCAGGTGCTGGCGACGATTCAGGCGGCGGGCATCGTCAACGTCGGGCTTGTGACCGCGCCGGAGACCGTGCAGCCGTGATCCGGGTCGAGGCGCGCCAGACGGGGATTGCCGCGCCGCTGGTCGCCTCGGCCATCCTGCACGTGCTGCTCGCGTCGGCCGTGGTGATGGCGTCGCGCACGGGCGGGAATGTCTCGCTGCCGCCGATGTACAAGGTGGAACTCATCGCGGCGCCGCCGGGCCCTCCGGCCATTGGCGCCGTCACCGATGCGGCAACCCCGGACGCCGCCAAGGCCGCCACGCCGCCGAAGCCGACGCCGAATGCGGTCCCGATCAAGAAGCCCGCGGCGAAGAGCGCGAAGGCGCCGACCAAGGCAACGCCGGTGCCGGCCACCAAGGCCGGGGCCGTCGCCCCACGCGCCGGTGGGGGCGCGGTGGGTGGCGCGGGGGCGGATGTCGCCAACATTCGCACCGAGGGGATCGACTTCCCGTTTCCGGGGTACCTGCAGAACATCGTCCGGCAGGTGCGCCTGAACTTCGCTCCGTCGGACAAGTCGCTGCGAACGGCGGAGGTCTTCTTTTTCATTCGGCGTGACGGTTCGATGGCCGGGTTTCGCTTTCTGCAGCGCAGCGGGTCGTACTCGTTCGACCTGGAGTGCGAAGGGGCGGTGGAAGCCGCGGCCGCCACGAAATCGTGGGGTCCGCTCCCGGCGCAGTTCATGGACGACGTGCTCCCTGTCATCTTTCGCTTCGACCCGAAGACCCTTCGTTGATGCCCTTTCGATCTCTCCGTGCACGCGGTGTTCCGTGCCCCTGCCTCCTGACAGTGGTCGTGGCCCTGTGCCTGTGCCCCTTCCCGGTTGTTGCGCAGGACACCATTCCCACGGGCGTGCGCGTCGGCCTGACCTATGACCCCAGCACACGCCCCGGCGTCTTCGTGACCGCGGTGGCCGGCGAGCTGGGCGACTCGGTGCGCGCGATTCTTGCGCGCGACCTCGATTTCAGCGACCGGCTGACGGTCGTCAGTGCCGACGCGGGATCGCCGCCGAGCGGTCGCTTCAACTACGAGCTGTACACGAAGCTCGGCGCATCGGCCATCGTCCAGGCCTCGGTGACGCGGCAGGGCTCGCTGCACGTGGCCGTGCACGACGTGGCCGCCAAGCGCGTGCTCAACGTCGCGGACTTCGCCTTCAATGGCGCGGCGCCGCTCTCGCCTGGTTGGCGCATGGCGGTGCATCGCGCGAGCGACGAGGTGGAACGATGGATCACCTCGACGCGGGGCATCGCGGCCACCCGCATTGCCTTCGTTCGTGACCAGCGGCTCTGGTTGGTGGACTCGGACGGCGCCAACCTGACGCCGGTTGGCGTGGGGGGCATCGCGTTGTCGCCGGCGTGGCATCCGACGGCCCGGTACCTGGCCTACGCGTCCATGGCCGACGATGGCACGCATATTGTCGTGCGCGACCTGCAGACCGGCCAGAGCCGCCGGATGCCGAGGCTCGGCGGGTCGAACATCACTCCGGTCTTCTCGCCGGACGGCGGCACGCTGGTCTACTCCGCGGGAGACGACGGCACCGACCTCTATGCGGTTTCGGCCTTTGGCGGGGGCGATGCGCCTCGACGCGTGACCTTCGGGCGAGGCAGTCCGACGTCATCGCCCACCTTCAGCCCGGACGGTCGCAAACTCGCGTATATCTCCGGTCGCCTCGGGCATCCTGAGGTGTATATTACCGATGCAGACGGAACGAACGCGGAACTGCTGACGGAGGCTCCCAGCGGCGACCGGCCGTATCGGTCGTTTCCTGACTGGTCGCCGGATGGCCGGACCGTGGCGTTCACGTCGCAGGAAGGACCGAACTATCAGGTTATGGTGATCAGCATGCGTGATCGCCGCATCAAGCAGTTGACCGGCGATGCGCGCAATGAGGATCCGTCGTGGGCACCAGATTCACGACATGTGGTGTTCACGTCGACTCGCAGCGGCGCCAAGCAGCTGTGGGTGCTCGATACGGAATCAGGGCGGACGCGGCAACTGACGCGGGGTGCCGGTGTCGCTCGCATGGCTGCGTGGTCGCCGCGACTGGAACAACCGTAAGAGCTCTCGTATGACCCCCACTGGAGACCCTGTTATGCACGCTCGCATTCGTACGCTCGCCCTGGCTGCCCTGGCACTGTCCGCCGTGACGACGACCGCCTGCAAGAAGAAGCCAGTCGTGGTGCCGGTGCCGACGCCGGTCGTCACGCCGCCGTTCAACCAGGATTCGGCGAACGCCGCCGAGGCCGCCAGGCGCGCCGCCGCCGAAGCCGCCGCCAAGGCGGCAGCCGAGAAGGCCGCCGCCGAAGCCGCCGCCCGCATGGCCGCCGCCGTGGCCGCCGCCAAGGCCCAGTTCGCGACGCCGGTCTATTTCGACTACGACATGTCGAACATTCGCGACGACCAGCGCGCGACGCTCGAAGCCAAGCTCCCGATCTTCGCCGCCAACCCGGACATGCGCATTCGCGTCGCCGGCCACACCGACAACCGCGGCTCCGACGAGTACAACCTCGCGCTCGGCCAGCGCCGTGCCGCCGAGGTCAAGCAGTACCTCATCGCTCGGGGCATCGCTGCCGATCGCATCGACGTCGTGAGCTTCGGCGAGGAACGCCCGGCCGTTGCCCTGGACAACGAGGATGCATGGGGCAAGAACCGCCGCGGCGAGTTCGAGATCATCGCCGGCGCCAACCCGTTCAAGCTCCCCCGGTGACCAGTCGCTACGTTCGTGTCCTGATCGCTCCGGCCGTCATCCTGGCGGCCGGGGCGTGCTTCGCCACGCGCAATGACGTGCGCGTCCTCCAGGGCGACATCGCCCGGCTCCAGCTCGCGGCGGCGCAGGCGGCCGCCGCGGACACGGCGCGGGCCGTGCAGCTGCGCCGCATCATCTCCTCGCTCAGCGCCATCTCCGACTCGCTGCGCGTCGCCGGCACCAACCTGCAGCGCTTCCAGGGCGACGTCTCGATCTCCATGCGCCAGGTGCAGGAGCAGCTGCTGACGGTGCAAGAACTGACCGGTCAGAGCCGCAAGCAGGTGGAGTCGCTGCGCAACCAGCTTGAGGCGCGTGCCGCCGAACAGGTGCAGGTGGTTCCGCCGCCAGCGCCAACGGGTGAAGCCGGCGGGGTTCCGCCAGCGGCCGCTCCCGGCACGCCGGCCCCCGGTCCGTACCAGCTCCTCGACCTCGGACGGCAGCAGCTCGCGCGCGGCGCGACGTCCGCGGCACGCGCGGCGTTCAGCGATCTGCTCACGCAGTATCCGACGTCGGACCTCGCGCCCGAGGCGCAGTATTGGATCGCCGAGGCGTACTCCTCCGCCGGCAATGCGGTGGAAGCCGATTCGGTCTTCGCGCTCGTCGCCGAGAAGTACCCGAACTCAGAGCGGGCGCCGGTGGCCATCTACAAGCGCGCCGTGGCGCTCAAGGTGGCCGGTCAGACGCGCCAGGCGCGCACCCTGCTGCAGCAGGTGCTCGACAAGTATCCCAAGTCCGAAGCGGCGACCCTGGCCGCGGCCTTGCTGCGGGACCTGAAGTAGCGCGGGGGCGGGCGTGGCCGCGGCGGATCAGCGTGACGACCAGTCGGAGATGCCGTTCCTCGATCACCTCGAGGAACTGCGGTGGCGGCTCATCTGGAGCGGGGCCGCCCTCCTCGTCGCCTTCGCGATCTCGTTCACCGTCGTCTACCAGTTCGACATCATCGAGATCCTGAAGTACCCGGCCGCCGAGTTCCTGAAGGACGGCAAGCTGATCTACACGCACCCCGCCGATCCCTTCAACATCCTGATGCAGGTCTCGTTCGGACTCGGGCTCATCCTTGCCAGTCCGGTGATCGGCTACCAGATCTGGGCCTTCCTGTCGCCGGCGCTGCACGCGCACGAGAAGCGGGTCATCATCCCCGTCCTCATCGGCGCCGTGGGACTCTTCCTGATCGGCTGCACCCTCTCCGTGCTCTGGGTGCTCCCCATCACGCTCGAGATGCTCGGCGGCATCGCGTCCGCCTCGCTGCAGCAGATGATCTCGGCGTCCGAGTACTTCTCGTTTGCCGTCTCGTTGACGCTTGCGTTCGGCGCCGTCTTCGAGCTCCCCATCCTGATCGTCGCGCTCACCGGGCTCGGTCTCGTGACGCCGCGCACGCTGACCAATTTCCGGCGCCATGCCTTCGTCGGGATGCTGGTGGTGTCGGCGCTCATCACGCCGGGCGACATGCTCATCTCGACGGCAATGATCTTCGTGCCGCTGTACGGGCTGTACGAGGCGAGCATCGTGCTGTCGTGGCTCGTCTACCGGGCCAAGCAGCGGAAGGCGCGCCGCGAGGAGGAGGCGGAACGCATCGCGACCGCCTCCAACCGTTGATGCAGGGCGCGGTGGTCTCGCGGCGCGCGCGGCTCGCGCGGTCGCGGCACGCGCGGTCGCGGCTCGCGCTGTCGCTGCTCGCGCTGTCGCCGCTCTTCGCGGTGGTCGCGACGGTCGCCGCGGCGCAGGTTCCCACCGGCCAGCCTGGCGGCGTGCGCCCCGGTGCCCGCACCACGACGCCACGGGCGGCGCCGACGCGCGAGTCGCTGCCGGCGGGCGCGGACAGCACCAAGAAGGACACGGCGCTCGTGCACTGGCTGCCGCCGGACTCCGTCGCCAACGCGCTGATGGACCGGAAAGGCTATGTCGTCGTGCGCTATCAGGCCGACTCCGTGAGCTTCGAGGCGCGCGACCGCACCATCACGCTGGTCGGGCGCCCCGCCGAGCGGGCGGTCGTGCAGCGCGATCCGACGACGATCGCCGCCGACACCATCCGCTACAGCGACTCGACCAACAAGGCCATCGCGCTGGGGCCGGCGATTACCGTGCGCGAGACGGGACGAGACGACTACAAACTTGATGGCCGGGCCGTCTACGACATTACCGAGAAGCACGGCATCGGCACCAACATCCGGACGGTGGCGCAGAGCGGCGAGCGCTGGGTGGTGTCGGCGCACAGGGGCGGCTTTGCCGGCGACTCCGCCTCCGGCGAGATGACGTACGGCCGCGACGGCACGATCACCAGCTGCGAAGACTCGATACCGCACTACCACTTCCAAGCGAGGCAGATCAAGCTCGTCAGCAAGAGCATGATGGTGGCGCGCCCAGCGGTGCTGTACCTGCAGGGCGTCCCCGTACTCTGGCTGCCGTTCGTCTTCCAGGACATTCGGTCGGGGCGGCGCAGCGGCGTGCTCACGCCACGCTTCGGCTTCGCCGAGCTCGTCCGCAACAGCCCGACGTACCGGCGCACGATCGAGAACGTCGGGTACTACTTCGCGCTCAGCGACTACACCGACCTCTCGGTTTCGCTCGACTGGCGCTCGGCCGCACGCGCCAATGATGCCGACCCGGGCTGGCTGCGCCTGAACTCCCAGTTTCACTACAACTGGCGCAACCGCTTCCTCCAGGGCCAGTTCGCGGTGTCGCGGCACACGCTGAGTTCGGGACTGACCAACACGCAGGTCTCCTGGAACCACACGCAGGAGTTCTCGGCCTCGTCGCGGCTGACGTCGAACCTCAACTATGTCACCAGCACCACCGTCCAGCGGCAGACGGCGCTCAACGCGATGTCGGCGCTGGCGACCATCAGCTCGATGCTCAACTACTCGCGCGCCGTGGGGCCGTTCTCGGTCTCCGTCGGCGGTACGCGGCGGCAGTATCCCGGACGCGAGCAGGTGGATCAGGACTTCCCGAGCGTCAATATCTCGTCCAAGGCCATCCACATCGGCCGCTTCGTGGAGTGGACGCCGGGCTTCAATTCGTCCACCTCGAGCAGCCAGCACCTCGACGCGCAGGGCGACTTCAAGTATCGCTACTTCGAGCGCAACGGCGTGCTCGACTCCACCAGGTTCGACCGGTCCACGTCGACCTCGACCGCGGCCTTCAACTCGCCGTTCAAGATCGGGAACTTCAACCTGCCGCTGTCGTTCAGCTACAGCGACCGGATGAACGACTTCCCGGAGGTGCGGCTCATCGTGAACCCGGCGGACACGAGCCGCCGCGAGACGCGCGTCTACAGCCGCACCTACCTGACGACGCTGGATTGGCGGACCGCCGTCACGCTCCCGACCTTCTTCCAGGGGTCGTGGAACGTGGTGCCGACGGTCTCCATCGAGAACGTGGATCCGGCGGGCTTCTGGGTGCGCAGCGAGCGCACCGGCAACAACTTCGTGTCCCAGAGCAAGCGTCTCTCCTGGGGTGTCGGCGTCGCACCGACCTTCTTTGGCCTCTCGCGCTGGGGCATCGGCCCCGTCGCCCGCTTCCGACACTCGATCAACCCGACGCTCTCGTGGTCCTTCTCGCCCAAGGCGAGCGTGAGCGATGCATTCCTCGCGGCCCTCGGCAAGACACGCGCCGACTACCTCGGCGCCCTCGCGCAGAACCGGCTCTCGCTCGGCTTCAACCAGTCGTTCGAGGCCAAGCTCAAGAAGCCGGCCTCCGACACGTCGTCGAACGAGGAAGGGAAGAAGGTGAAGCTGCTCTCGATGGGCTTCTCGCCCATCGTCTACGATTTCGAGCGGGCCAAGACGAGCGGACGCAGCGGATTCGCCACGGACCGCATGAACATCAACATGAACTCCGAGCTCCTGCCGGGGCTGTCGCTCGACATCGGGTACTCGCTGTTCGAGGGCTCGGTGCTCAGCGACACAGGCAAGTTCAGCCCGTATCGCGAGTCCATCTCCGCGTCGATGCAGATCAACCGGCAGACGCCGTTCATCCGCTGGATGGCGCGGCTCTTTGGCGTCAGCAGCGACACCGCGTCGGCACCCGCGCCGTCCGACGCCCTGAGCGGTCAGTTCGGACAGGGCACGGGGAGCAGCCAGCAGATCGCGGGCGCCGGCATGCGCCAGCAGTTGAGCGCGGTCCCCATTGGACGCGGCTTCGATGCGAGCATCAGTCTCAGCGCCAACCGCCAGCGCCCCCCCGGCGGCGACGGGCGCGTGGTGCAGTACGATCCGACGATCCAGTGCGAGGCGCTCAAGGCCAATCCCATCCAGTACGACGTCTGCGTGCGCAACGCGCTCGTCGCGCCGCCGGTGGACTACACGCAGTTCTCGCCCACCACCGCCGGCGGCTCATTCTTCCGGGTGCCGCCGCAGACCAGCGTCAACTGGCGCACCAGCTTCGACCTCACCCCCAAGTGGGCAGTGCAGTGGAGCACCAGCTACGACGCGGTGCGCAAGGAATTCGCCAGCCACCAGGTGACGCTGCAGCGCGACCTGCACGACTGGCGCGCGATGTTCGGCTTCACGCAGGCCCCCAACGGCAACTTCTCGTTCACGTTCTTCGTGTCGCTGAAAGCCGAGCCCGACCTCAAATTCAACTACGATCGCGCCAGCTACCGACAGTCCCTGGTGCCCCTGCCATGACCCAGACCACCCCGCTCGCGCTCGACGGCAGTTCCCTCACGCTCGCCGATGTGCGCGATGTCGCCATCCACCGCCGTCCGGTGGTGCTTTCCGACGCGGCCCGCGCGCGCATGCTCGCGACGCGCGCCGTGGTCGCCGACATCGTGCAGCGCAACGACGTCGTCTATGGCGTCACCACCGGCTTCGGCAAGCTCTCCGACATCGGCATCCCGGCCGACAAGCTCGCGCAGCTGCAGGTGAACCTCGTGCGCAGTCACGTCGCCGGCGTTGGTCCGGAGCTCTGTGAGTCCGAGGCGCGCGCCATGATGCTGCTGCGCGCCAACGTGATGGCCAAGGGCTTCTCCGGTGCGCGCCCCGACCTCCCGGATCTCGTCTGCGCGATGCTCAACGCCGACCTCTGGCCCGTGGTGCCGGAGCAGGGTTCGGTGGGTGCGAGCGGCGACCTTGCGCCGCTGGCGGCCCTCGCCGTGACCCTCATCGGCGAAGGGATGCTCCATACGCCGGATGGACGGCTGCTGCCGGCCGCCGAGGCGCTGAAGTTCGCCAAGCTCCATCCGGTGACGCTGGCCCCCAAGGAAGGGCTGACGCTCATCAACGGGACGCAGGCACACACCGCGGTGGCCGCGCTCGCCGTGGCCGAAGCGCGGGCGCTCTGGGAAGCGGCGCACGTGGCCGGCGCGATGTCGCTCGAGGCGCTCAAGGGGACGCCCGCCGCCTTCGACGAGCGCATTCACGACGCACGTGGCCAGGAGGGCCAGTCGGTCAGCGCGGCGCTCCTCCGCACCCTGCTCGCCGACAGCCCGCTCCGTGAATCGCACCGTGATGGCGATCCGCGCGTGCAGGATGCCTACGCGCTCCGCTGCATGCCGCAGGTGCACGGGCCGGTGCTCGACGCCATCCGTTTCGCCGAGGGGCTGATCGGCCGCGAGCTCAACGCGGCGACCGACAACCCGCTGGTCTTCGCCAACGGCGAGCTGCTCAGCGGCGGCAACTTCCACGGGCAGGCGGTGGCGATGGCGCTCGACGTGCTCGCCATCGCGATGACGAACCTCGCCACGATCTCCGAGCGCCGCACCGACCGGCTGGTGCACCCCGACCTCAACGAGGGACTGCCGCCCTTCCTCGCGGCCGCGGCCGGCCTCAACAGCGGCTTCATGATGGCGCAGGTCGCCGCCGCCGCGCTCGCCAGCGAGTGCAAGGTGCTGTCGCATCCCGCGAGCGTGGACACCATTCCCACCGATGGCAGCAAGGAAGATGTCGTGCCGATGGCGATGGGCGCCGCGTGGAAGCTGCGCCGCATCATCGGCAATGTGCGCCATGTCATCGCGATCGAGTTGATGTGCGCCGCGCAGGGGCTCGACTGCCGCCGGCCGCTCCACAGCAGTCCGGCCGTCGAACGCGCCCATGCCGCCGTACGTCGCGTCGTCGCGCCCCTCGGCGACGATCGCATGCTGACTCCCGACATCCAGGCCATCGCCTCCGCCCTGACGCGGCGTGAGTTCGCCGTGGCCGAAGGAGCGTCCTGATGACCGCCACCGCCCACGAAGTCCGCGCGCCGCGCGGCTCCGCCCTCTCCTGCAAGGGATGGCAGCAGGAAGCCGCCCTGCGCATGCTGATGAACAACCTCGACCCCGACGTCGCCGAGCGTCCGGACGACCTCGTCGTCTACGGCGGTACTGGCAAGGCCGCCCGCAACTGGGAGTGCTTCGAGGCGATTGTGCGCGCCCTGCGCGCGCTGGAGAACGACGAGACCCTGCTCGTGCAGAGCGGCAAGCCCGTCGCCGTCTTCCGCACGCACGCGCACGCGCCGCGCGTGCTCATCGCCAACAGCAATCTCGTGGGGCGCTTCGCCACGTGGGAGCACTTCCGCGAGCTCGAGCGGAAAGGGTTGATGATGTACGGCCAGATGACGGCCGGGTCGTGGATCTACATCGGCTCGCAGGGCATCGTGCAGGGGACGTACGAGACGTTCGGCTCCTTGGCGCGCAAGCACTTCAACGGATCGCTCGCCGGCAAGTTCGTGCTCACGGCCGGGCTCGGCGGAATGGGCGGCGCCCAGCCGCTCGCCGCCACAATGAACGACGCGGCCTTCCTCGGCGTCGAGGTGGATCCGTCGCGCATCGAGAAGCGGCTGGCCACCGGTTACTGCGACAAGATGACGGCCGACCTCGACGAAGCGCTCGGTTGGGTGCGGGGTGCGGTGGCGAGGAAGCAGGGATTGTCGGTGGGGCTGGTCGGCAATGCCGCCGAGGTGCTGCCAGAACTCGTGCGCCGCGGTGTGATCCCGGATGTCGTCACCGACCAGACCAGCGCGCACGACATGCTCAATGGCTATGTGCCGGCCGGTCTGTCGCTGGAGCAGGCCTCCGCACTCCGCACCCAAGACACGGCACGCTATCTGGAACTCGCAACCTCGAGCGCGGTCGAACATGTGAGAGCGATGCGCGCCATGCAGGACCGCGGCTCCATCGCCTTTGACTACGGCAACAACCTCCGCACCGTGGCGTTCGACGCCGGCTTGAAGGATGCGTTCACGATCCCGGGCTTCGTCCCCGAGTACATCCGCCCGCTCTTCTGCGAAGGGAAGGGGCCGTTCCGCTGGGCGGCGCTCTCCGGCGATCCCGCCGACATCGCGCGCACCGACGAGCTGGTGCTCTCGCTCTTCCCGCACGACGCGCACCTCAGGCGGTGGATCACGATGGCGCAGGAGCGCATCCACTTCCAGGGCCTGCCGGCGCGCATCTGCTGGCTGGGGCAGGGGGACCGCGCGAAGTTCGGCGTGGCGCTCAACGACCTCGTCGCGCGCGGCGAGGTGTCGGCGCCCATCGTCATCGGCCGCGACCATCTCGACACCGGCTCGGTGGCGTCGCCGTTCCGCGAGACCGAGGGGATGAAGGACGGCACCGACGCCGTGGCCGACTGGGCGATCCTCAATGCCCTGCTCAACGTCGCGAGCGGCGCGAGTTGGGTGTCCTTCCATCACGGCGGCGGCGTCGGCATCGGCAACTCGCTGCACGCCGGCCAGGTGATCGTCGCCGACGGCACGCCCGAGATGCGCCTGCGCCTCGAGCGCGTGCTGACGAATGATCCGGGGATCGGCGTGGCACGGCATGCGGATGCGGGATACGAAACGGCCATCGAGACGGCGCGAACGAAGGGAATTCAGAGGCCGATGGGAGAGTAGGGGGAGGGGTGCGGGGTGCGGGGGCTTGGTGCGGGGGGACGAGTGGAGTGCGGGGAAGGGGTGCGGGGGACGACACCTCCCGTCCCTCCCCCTCGTACCTACACTCGTTCCCCCGCACTGGACCCCCGCACTCCGCCCCCGTCCCCCCGCATATTCTTCGTCCATGCTCAGCCCCCGCTTCAAGCCCTGGCACCTCCTCCCCTTCGCCCTCAAGTACGCCCGGTTGCGCCTGACGCGTCGCCCCGTCCTCGTCAACTTCGAGGTCACGATGCGCTGCAACGCGTCGTGCGGCGGCTGCGATTACTGGCAGACGCCCGCGTCGGAGAAGGCGAGTGAGCTGAAGTCGTTCGCCGACGCCGCGCGCGCCTTCGACCCGATGATGATCACGTTCACCGGCGGGGAGCCGACGCTGCGACGCGACCTCGAGGACATCGTGGCCGAGGTCGCCAAGGCCGTGCCGTACTGCTACATGAGCCTGCTGACGCACGGCGGCATGCTGACGCTCGACCGTGCGCAGGCGCTCTGGAACGCGGGGCTCGCGCAGTTCAGCATCTCGCTCGACTATCTCGACGAGCGCCACGACACGGCGCGCGGCATTCCCGGCCTCGCCGCCAGGATCCTCGCGCTCGCGCCGCAGCTGAGTGCGCGCGGCATGGCGGTGCGCTTCAACACCGTCATCCGGGATGACAACCTCGACGACATCCTCCCCATCGTGCGGCACGCGCACGCTGTCGGCGCGGGCGTCAACCTGTCGGTCTACACCGACATGAAGAACGGCAGCAAGGATCACCTGATCCGCGAGGAACAGCACGCTCGCGTGGAGGCGCTCGTCAACGACCTCCTTGCCTTCAAGCGCGCGCACCGCGGCGTCATCACCAACTCCGACTGGTACCTGCGCCAGTTGCCGCGCTACCTGCGCAACGAGATGCCCGAGCCGTGCCGGTCGGGCGAGACGACGGTCCATATCGACCCGCGCGGCCTCGTGCGACGCTGCCCCGACTTTCCGGCCGACACGCACTGGACCGAGTACAAGGGCTACCAGCCCATTGCCTGCAATGCCTGTTACTACGCCTGTCGCGGCGAGGCGCAGGCCCCGCTGACGCTTTCGAGGTTCCAGGACCTGATGGCGTAGCGGCGCCGTCGGATCCGCCTCGCGACCGCCCATCCGCGCCCGCTCGCGCCCGCCGATGTCCGCCGGTGTCCGCCGGAGTCCGCGGTGTCCGTCGGTGTCCGCCGGTGTCCGCTGGTGCCCGCTGGTGCCCGCTCGCGCAGCCGCTGTCGCACGACGTACTTTCTCTCTCTCACCGCCAATCGCAATCGCGATCCGCACTCGCGATCCGCAATCGAAATCCTGAGTCCATATCCCGAATCATCACGCATGCCGCTCCTCTTCGACCGCAGCTCCCAGGTAGTCACCTGCTCGGGACCCTCTCGCGCCCGCCGCGGTGCCGAGATGCAGGGCATGCAGGTGCTCACCGGCGCGGCCGTCGTCACCCAAGGCGAGCGCATTGTGGCGGTCGGGCCGCGTGATGAGGTGCGTGCCGCCCATCCGGACGCCACGATCGTGGACTGCGGTGGGCGCGTCCTCATGCCTGGCCTCGTCGATTCCCACACCCACGGGATCTTCGGCAAGCCCCGGCACGAAGAGCAGGAGATGCGCGCCGCCGGCGTGGGCTACATGGAGATCGCGAATCGCGGCGGCGGCATCCACAGTTCGGTGCGCGACCTGCGCGCGCGCTCGGAGGACGACCTCTTCGCCCTCGCCCTGCCGCGCCTGCGGCGTCTCGCCGCCCACGGCACGACCACGGTCGAGGTGAAGTCGGGCTACGGCCTCACTCCCGACGACGAGATCAAGTCGCTCCGCGTGATCCGTCGCCTCCAGCAGACGCTCCCGCTGCGCCTCGTCCCCACCTTCCTCGGCGCGCACGAGATCCCCCTCGAGTATCGCGTCGCGCCGCGCACGCGCGAGGAGTACATCGCCCTCATCGTGGAGGAGATGCTGCCGCGTGTCGCCGCCGAGGGGCTTGCGGTCTTTGCCGACATCTTCTGCGAACCGGGCGTCTACACCACCGACGAGGCGCGCGTCGTCCTCGGCGCCGCGCGGCGCCACGGCCTCCAGCTCAAGCTCCACGCCGACGAGCTCGAGACAGCCGGCGCCGCCGAGCTCGCCGCCGAACTCGGCGCCGTGAGCGCCGATCACCTCGCGGCCGTGTCGGAGGGAGGCATCAAGGCGCTCGCCGCCGGACAGACGGTCGCAACGCTGCTCCCCGGAACGATGCTCTTCCTGGGCAGGCACCGGCAGGCGCCGGCACGGATCCTCATCGACAGCGGCGCCGCGGTCGCCCTCGCGACCGATTTCAACCCCGGAACCTCACCCACGGTCAACTTCCCGCTGGTACTGACGCTGGCCGTCAGCCAGCTGCGCCTGAGCGTCAGCGAGGCGGTCGTCGCCGCGACCGTCAACGGGGCAGCCGCCCTCGGCCTCGCCGCCGAGACAGGGCAGCTGGCCCCCGGGTTTTCCGCAGATCTCGCCCTGTTCGACATCGAGGACGTGCGCGAACTCCCCTACTGGTACGGTGATCAGAGGTGCCATGCGACTTGGGTCCGTGGCGTCCCCGCCCACGGCGGTTGATCGGCGGCCCTCTGCCGACCGCCGTCCGCCCTCTGCCGTCTGCCGTCCGCCCTCTGCCGTCTGCCGTTCGCCGTCCACCGTCTACCGTCCTCCGTCCTCCGTCCTCCGTCCTCCGTCCTCCGTCCGCCCCTTCCACCCCGTTGTCATACTCCCCGTCCGCGGCGTACCTTTCCAGCCGGACGAATACGCCGTCTAAGGTTGTAATCCTGGCTTGAAATTGCGCGCCGACCCCTATGGCTGATCTCGCCAAGCTCAAAAAGAAGGCTGCCGACTTCGAGGCCGCGAAGAAGTTCGACAAGGCGATCGCTGCGTATCGCGAGATCCTTGACGTCTACGACGCGGGCGACGAGGCCGACATTGAGGTCGCCCTCTACAACCGCGTGGGCGATTTGCTCATGCGGCATGGGGAGACCGCCGAGGCGGTCACGCTCTACGAACGCGCGGTGGACCTGTACGCCGAGGGCGGGTTCTTCAACAATGCCATCGCGCTGTGCAACAAGGTGCTGCGTTCCTCGCCGGGACGCGCCTCCGTCTACTACAAGCTCGGCAAGATCTCCGCGGCCAAGGGCTTCAAGGGCGACGCCAAGCAGAACTTCCTCGAGTACGCCGACCGCATGCAGAAGGCCGGCAACAAGGACGAGGCGTTCCGCGCGCTGAAGGAATTCGCCGACCTGTGCCCCGACCAGGACGACATCCGCCTGATGCTGGCGGACCAGCTGTTGAAGGCGGAGCGGAAGGACGAGGCCATCGAGCAGCTGTCGAGCCTGCTCGAGTTGTACCAGTCCAGCGGCCAGTCCGCCGAGGCGGACGCGACGCTCGAGCGCATTCGCGCCATCGATCCCTCGGCGACGCCGCGCACCGCACGCCGGTCGGTCGAGGCCAAGGCCGCCGATGACCTGATCTTCCTCGACCTCGACGCGCCGACGCCGCCGCGCAAGTCGCGCATGTCCACGGTCGCGCCGGTCATCACCACGCCGGTGGAACCGCCGCCGCCGAAGGCGCCGAAATCCAAGGAGCCCGAGCCGGAGCCCGAGCCGCTGATCGAAACGCCGGCACTCGAGGGCATCGAGGCCACGCACTTCGACGCCGGCCCGGCCAACGCCGACGCCGGTTCGATGCTTGGCCTCGAGACGACCTCGCTCGTCCCGGATGCCTCCGATGAGTCGGCGCCGATGACGGCCGGGGAGTTCGCGGAGCTCGATCTCTCCGTCGTGGAGGAGGTCAAGGCGCCGTCGCGCGAATCCGCGCGCGGGCTCGCCCTCACCGGCGACCTGCCGATCATCGACACCTCGGCCGGACTCGGCGAGACGACGGTCGACGAGGCAACGGCCGACATCCCGCTGCTCGATCTCTCCGAAGGGCCCGCCGAAACCGCCGCCACGCCGACGCTCGACATCGAGTTGCCGATGATCGAAGTTGGCGCCGACGCGCCCGCCGGCGAATCGGCGCCCGCCGCGGCCGACGATCTCGGCTTCATCGACCTCGATGCCGCGCCGGTGGAAGCGGCGGCCGCACCGGAGGTGGATGCTCCCACCGATTTTGGCGACGTGGACGTGGACATCGTCGAGGCGCCGACGCCGCCCGTGCGTCGCACGACGTCAATGGCGATCCCGATGCTGGCCTCGAGCATCGAGGACCTGCGCGACCAGGTCGCCCGCGAGCCGGAGAACTGGAACCTGCGCCGGCAGCTTGCCGAGACGATGCTCGACGAGGGGCACCGCGACGAGGGACTCGCGATGCTCGAGGAGACGATGTCGGGCTTGGAGCGCGCCGGGCAGCTCCACGAGGCGCGTTCGGTGGCCGACGAGATCGTGCGCCTCAATCCGTCGTCGGTGCGCCATCACCAGAAGCGCGTCGAGTACGCGTTCCGCGACGACGACAAGGCGGGGCTCGCGCAGGCCTACCTCGACCTCGCCGATGCGCTCTTCCGCGACGGCCATCCGGACAAGTCGAAGGCGGTCTACCAGCGCGTGCTCGAGATCGCGCCAACCGACGTCCGCGCCCTCGCAGCGCTCGAGTCGCTCACCGCCCTCGAGACGCCAGCGCCGGCACCGGAGCGGCGTCCGACGACCGCGGTGTCGCCGCCCGCGGCGGGCAAGCGGTACACGGGGATGATCACGGCCATTCCAGAGCCGCCGCCCCAGCCGGCCGCCGCGCCCGCGGCTGCCGCGGACGAGGACTTCGTGTCGCTCGGCGACTGGCTGCGCGAGGACGAGGAACCCAAGTCGACGCGCATGGTGGTGGAGGAGAAGGAGCCGACTGGCGACGAGGACGCCGACTTCCAGGACATGCTGCGCAAGTTCAAGCAGGGCGTCGCGCAGAACGTCGAGGAGGAGGATCACGAGTCGCACTACGACCTCGGCGTCGCCTACAAGGAGATGGGACTCCTCGACGAGGCCATCGCCGAGTTCCAGAAAGCCCTGCGCGGCGCGCAGTTGCGGGTGCGCACCTACGAGGCGCTCGGCATGTGCTTCCTCGAGAAGGGGCAGCTGCCGGTGGCGCTCACCATCCTGCAGCGGGCGCTGGCCGAGCCGGGCGCGGGCGACGAGCAATTGGTCGGCGTGCTCTACCTGCTCGGCTACGTCTCCGAGGGGCTCAAGAAGCCGGCCGAGGCCAAGGCGTACTACGAGCGCGTCTTCGCGGTGGACATCCAGTTCCGTGATGTGGGTGATCGGCTGAGCGCCGTGGAGGCGTCCATCTCGTGACCGCCGGTCCGCCCCCCGTCCGCATGCCGCTGGCGCCGGCGCTCCTGGATATCCAGGCGCCCGTGCGTGAGCGCCTCGACCGCGTCCCGGACGAGATGTGGCGCATCGTGCGTGCCGACGCTCCCATCGTCGAGTCGGTGAACGCGCACCTGACCGGCATGAAGGGAAAGATGTTCCGTCCCACCGTGCTGCTCCTGGCGTCTCAGATCACCGGGACGCCCGATGATCGGGGCCTGCGCATGGCGGCCATCACCGAGCTTGTCCACCTCGCGAGCGTGGTGCACGATGACTCGGTGGACCACTCGCCGCTGCGCCGCGGGATGCCCACGATCAACGCGCTCTTCTCGCACCAGGTGGCGGTCATCGCCGGGGACTATCTCTACTCCCGCGCGCTCGCCGAACTGGTCGCCGTCGGCGACTTCGAGCTGCTGCGCGTGATGCTCGGCGCGTCCAACGACATGACGCTCGGCGAACTGCGCCAGCTGGCGTCGTATGATGCGCTCCAGTTCACGGAAGAGGATTACTGGCTGCTGGTGCAGGCGAAGACGGCGTCGCTGCTCGGGGCGGCGGCCGAGGCTGGCGCGCTCTGCGGCGCCCCGCGCTTCCGGCAGCCGCTGGCCAGGTTCGGCAACTTGCTCGGCATGGCGTTCCAGGTGGCCGACGACCTGCTCGACTACACCGAGACTGAGTCGGTGACCGGCAAGCCGAGCGGCAACGACCTCAAGGAGCACAAGGTGACGCTGCCGCTCATCGCCTCGCTGCCGCGGATGTCGCGCGCCCAGCGCGGGCGTGTGGACGCGTTGTTCGCCGCACCCATTCCGACGGACGCGGAGATCACAGACGTGGTGGCCATCGTGCATGAGTGCGGCGGCATTGATTTCGCCCGCCGCAAGGGTGAGGAGTTCGCCGCCGACGCCGAGTCGGCGCTCGTGGATGTTCCCGCGTCCGAGGCGCGTCAGTCGCTCATTGACGCCCTCGGCTATGTCATGGACCGGCGGTCCTGATGGCACTTTCCGGATCTTCCAAGCACCGGCCGGGGTTTCACGCCGTGGTGCTCGCCATCGGGTTCATCGTTGGCGGCTTTCTGACCCAGTTTGCCCGCATGTTCCTGCCGTCAGGGGCGGTGAAGGAGTTCCTCACCACCGGCGTCACGCCGGCCATCGGGCCGCTGACTATTAACCTGATCATCGTTAACATTGGGTTGGGGCCCATCGCGCTCGACGTCTCGTTGCTGAGCCTCGTCGGGGTCCTCGTCGCTTACCTCATCGCGCGCTCGCTCTTCTAGGAGGCATCTATGTTTGGACTCGGCCCGGGCGAAATGCTGATGGCCCTCGTGGCTATCCTGCTCCTGTTTGGCGCCAAGCGCATTCCGGAGATCGCCGGCTCGTTCGGCAAGGGCATCCGGGAATTCAAGAAGAACATGAGTGACGTGCAGAAGGAGATCGAGGCGCCCGAGTCGCGGCCAGTTGATCGCCTGCCCGGCGCGTCCGATCGCGTCGAACGTTCGGCGTCGGATGAGGATCGGCCCGAGCCGAAGAAGTTGATTTAGGCGCAGAGAACGGCAGAGAACGGCGGAGAACGGCAGAGAACGGCGGAGAACGGCAGAGAACGGCGGAGAACGGCGGAGAACGGCAGTTACCACAATGACAGAGGGGCGCCCGATACCGGAGCGCCCCTCTGTTCTTTCTCTGTTGTCTCTCTGTTTTCTCTCTGTTGTCTCTCTGTGTCGTTACGTCGCCTGGCGACGTAACGACGCCTGTATTTTCTTCCGCCGGTCCTCGATCTTCGCGTCCTTGCGCAGCGCGCCGATAAAGGCCTGCACGCGGCTGTCGCGCATCGCGCTGATCGCCTGCTGGCGCTGCGTGGCCTTCTGCTGCTCGAACACCGCGCGGTCCGCCGCGACCTTCTTGTCCACGCGGATCACGAAGACGCCGTCGTTGGTCCGCACCGGCTCGCTGATCGCGCCGACCGGCAGCGTGAACGCGGCGCCCACCGCCTGGTTGAGCTGCCCCATTCCCATCACGAAGCCGACGCGCGTGATGAGCGGCGAGGTCTGCACCGAGCGCCCGGCCGCCTTGGCCGCGTTCTCCAGCGACGTGGTTGCCGCGGCCTGCGCCACCAGCTTGGCCGCCGCCATCTTGTCGTCGAGCGACTTGCGGACGGCGATGCGCTCGCGCACCTCGTCCTTCACCGCGCTCAGCGGCTGCTCGCCGCCCTCGTGCAGCGAGTCCAGCCGCGCGAGGAAGTACATGTTCTCGTCGTCAAACAGGTCGCTCGACTCGCCCGGGTGCACGCCGCTGAACGCCCAAGCGCTGACGCCCGCCGCGACCTGGTTGAGGTACTGCGCCGGCTGACCTTCCACGACCTCGATCTGCGTCACGAGCAGGCCCAGCTGCTTGGCGGCCGAGTCGAACTTGGCCGCCTCCAGCGCGCCGGCGCCGATGCGCGCCAGCTCGTCGGCGCGGCGGTCCGTCTTCACGGCCGACGTGTCGCTCTGCTTGACCTTCACCAGGATGTGGCGCAGCGAGAGCGTGTCGCCCTTGCGCGAGTCCACCTTGATGATGTGCCAGCCGAAGCTCGTGCGCACGGGCGCCGAGAGCTGGCCCGGCTGGAGCTTGTAGGCCGCGTCATCGAACTCCTTGATGAAGCGCCCCTTGCCTCCCGAGCCGAGGTCGCCGCCCAAGGCACCGCTGACCGTGTCATCGGATGCGCGGCGCGCGACGTCGTCGAACTTCGCCCCCTTCGCCACCTCGTCGCGCAGCGCCTGCGCCCGCTGCAGCGCGTCGGCGCTGTCGGCCGCATTCGGGATGCGCGGGATGTTCACCATCGACAGCACCGCGCGGCCGGGTCGCGTGAACTCCTTGGCGTGCTCGGCGTAGTACTTCTGGATTTCCGCCTCGGTGACCGCCTTGGCGAAGTTGTCCACGTCCGACGGCACCCAGGAGATGAACGACACCGCCACCGAGTCGTGGCGATCCTGGTACATCTGCCACAGCCGCGCGTCGCTCACGTACGCGTCCGACGCCACCTGCGTGAACAGCTTCTCCTTCGGGATCTCCGTGCGGTAGTACTGCTCGAGCTGCGCGAGGATGCCCTGCTGGCGCGCCGCGGGGCTCGCCAGGAAGCGGCGGTACTTCGCGATGTCGAACTGCCCGTCCGTCAGGAACTCCGGATTCTGCCGGAATTGCGGGGGCGGGGAGTACTTGGCGGTCTCGATGACCTCCTCATCCGTGACGCGGATGCCGCGCTTTTCGTATTCCTGTCGGAGGAGGACGTCGTTGACCAGTTGGTCGAACGCCTGCTGGTCCACCTCGGCCCGCTCGTCCATGCTGAGGCTGCGACCCTGCTGCTGCTCTTGCTGCTGCGCAAGGGCGGTGGAGGTGTTCGCCCAGACCATGTATGGAATGTCTTCGCCGTTCACCGTCGCCACGATCGTCGAGGTCGTGACCGGGGCGCGTCCAAGGAGGCCGGATGTCTCGGCCAGCAGGAAGCCGCCCACGAAGGCGATGAAGATGAAGATCCAGATGTACTTCGCGGCGCTCCGCATGTTTTGCAGCACGGCGCAGCAACTCCCAGGAACGAAGTGAGGAAATGACGCGACAGCCACTCAGGCGAAGACCAGCGCGGTATTCGGCCGAGAGGCCCTGCACGCAGCTCATTGTTAGCCTGTAAAGCTATCGGGGCAGACGGTCTAAGATCAAGTCGTGCGCGCACTTCTGATTGACGCGTCTCCCCGCCGCGTGGTACATTGTTCAATTACCCTACACTCCTCCCCCGTCCCTCCACTCATCCCCCCGCACCACACCCCCGCACCCCGTCCCCGTACCCCCTTGTTCATGGTACCCCCTGCGCGCGTTGACGAGCTGAAGAAACGCTACGAGGAGAACCCCCGACGGTTCTTCGCGCCGCTCGCCAACGAGTATCGGAAGGCGGGAGACCTCGATGCCGCCATCGACCTGTGCCGCATGCACCTCGAGGAGCAGCCGGGGCACCTGAGCGGGCATATCGTGTACGGGCAGGCGCTCTATGAGTCGTCGCGCGCCGCTGAAGCCAAGACGGTCTTCGAAGCGGCGCTCACGCTCGACCCCGAGAACCTCATCGCCCTGCGCCACCTCGGCGATATCGCCCGGGCCGAGGGCGACGCGACCGCCGCGCAGCACTGGTACGGGCGCGTGCTCGAGGCCGATCCGCGCAACGATGAAGTGATTGCGCTGATTGACGCGCTGGGCCAGGCGCCGTCGGCGCCGACGGTGCTCATCGCCGAGCAGCACGAACTGCCACCTCCGCCCAACTATGCCCAGGAGCATGCGCCGGCAGTTGCCGTGGATCCCAACGCGCCGACGCCCGCCGTTCCCATCGCGGCGGTGGCTCCCGCGCCTGCGGCGCCGCCGCCGGCGGTGGCCGAGCCGCGCCTGAGCATCGGGTTGATGGACCTCGACCTCAATCTGGCGGATTCCACCGCGCCCACGGTGGACCTGCTTGGTATCCTGCCCGCCGAGCCGGCCGCACCTGCCGCGGCCGCCGCATCCGTTGCGCCGGCGCTGGAAGAGCCAGCTCCCACCATCGACGCGGGCTTTGCGCTCATTGATACCGCGGCGTCCGCTCCGGAAACCGAACCGTCGGAGATGCCCGGCGTCGAGGGCATCACGCTCGGGGCCGGCGTGGACGCCGAACCGGCCGTGGACGTGCTCGACACGTCGTTTGACGCACCGCTGGCCGAAGACGAGTCCATGTTCGCCGCGCCGCACGCTGAGCCTTCTTTTGGCGATTCGCTCGACGTGACAGCGTCGGCCGAGTCTGAGGCCGGATCCGAGTCCGTCGACGCCGGGACGTTCGGCGGACTGGACATGGTGGATGTCGGTGAAACCGTGCCGATCGGGGAGTCCGTGACGGACCCCAAGCCGGTGCACGCCGCCCCCGCCACGCCCGCCGACTTCGACGCACTGTTCGGCAACGCGCCCATCGCCGATGTGCAGATCGGCGGCGATCAGGAAGTCGCGCCGGTTGACGACGCCGGCTTCCATGCCGATTCGTTCGTCGGGCGTGAGCCCGCTGACGCCGTGCTCGCCGCCGCGCCCGACATCGCCACGCCGCCGTCGCCGTTCGTCACCGAGACGATGGCCGAGCTCTACCTGCAGCAGGGATTCCGCGACGAGGCGCTGAGTGTCTATCGCCAGCTGCTCGCCCAGAATCCCGATGACAAGGGACTCGCCGAGCGCGTGATGCATCTCGAGCACGGCACGCGCTCGAGCCTGGCCATCGACTCGGTGAGCGAGGAGATTGAGGCGGCGGAACTGCGCAAGTCGGGGAGCATCCCGACCGTCCCGGTCGAGCCCATGACGGCGCCGGCAATGCTCGAGGAAGCGGTGCCGGCCTTCCTGGTCGAAGCGCCGGCTGCACCGGCCGCACCAAGCGAGCCGCCCACGCTACCGATTGAGCCGCCCACGCTGCCGATTGAGCCGCCCACGCTACCGGTTGAGCCGCTCACAGCACCGGCTGCGGCGCCCGCTCCCGCGGCAGAATTGCCGCCGGAGCCAGTCGCAGTTGCGCCGATGCCTGCGGCCGCCGGTCCGCTGGCGCGCGACATCCTGTCGCGCATCGCCAGCCGGCGCGCGGTGCCCGGTGGGGGATTCGACGCCGCGACGGCAGCCGCAGCCGACGCCGCGGCCGCTCCGTCGCCACCTCCGGTCGCGGCGCCCGCGCCGGCGGCCTTCGCCGCTGAAGGTGAGGTGACGGTTGCTCCCGGTGGAGCGGTCGACCAGCTGTTCGGCATGGCCGGAGTCGCCGCCGTGGACGAGGGCGCCGCCATCTCGATGGCCGCGGCGTTCGGCGCGGCGCCTCCCGTGGCGCCTATCCGGGGCGCACCGACGCGTGCGGGAACCGACGAGCTCTCGCTCGACTCCGTCTTCGGCAGCGACGGACCCGCGCGCCCCTCGACGGTGCAGCGGCAGTCCTCTACGCTGCGCTTCGACCAATTCTTCTCGGGCGCCGAAGGCGGCGAGGCCGCGCCTGCCGCGCCTCCGCCCAACGCGCCGCCCGCGTCGGGCGACGACATCGCCCAGTTCAGCGATTGGCTCAAGGGGCTCAAGGGCTCGTGAAGATCCTCGTCCTGAACGGTCCCAACCTGAACCTGCTGGGCACGCGCGAGCCGCACATCTACGGCACGACGACGCTCGCCGACATCGAGCGCGACCTCGAGGCGGCCGCGGCCGAACTCGGCGTGACGGTCGAGTGCGTCCAGTCGAATCACGAGGGCGTCCTCATCGACCGCATTCAGGCGGCGCACGGCGACGCGGACGGCATCATCATCAATGCCGGGGCGTACTCGCATACGAGTCTCGCCATTCGCGACGCGCTCTCGGCGGTCGCCATCCCGTACGCCGAACTGCACCTGTCCAACATCTTCGCGCGCGAACCCGAGCGCCGGCACAGCACGCTGGCCGCCGGCGCGCGCGCCGTCCTGTGCGGCTTCGGCGCGCCGGGATATGCGCTGGCCCTGCGCGGGCTGGTCGCCGCGCTGCGCGCGTAGCCGCGCCGCGGCGCACCCGATCCCGCCATGGAAGACCGCCGACCGCATCGCCTCGCCGCCCTGCGCGCTGCCCTGGTGCCGCTCGACGTGGACGCGATGCTCGTCACGTCGCTGCCCAGCGTGCGCTATCTCACCGGCTTCTCAGGCTCGGCGGCCCTGCTCGTCGTCTTTGCCGACGCGCCGTCGGTGCTGATCACCGACTTCCGCTACGCGGTGCAGGTGGTGGATGAGGTGGGCGCGCACGCGACGGTGCGCGTGGAGCCCACGTCGCTCTGGACCGGCCTGCGCGACGTGCTGGCCGGTGGGGCCGCCGGATCGCGCATCGCGTTCGAGTCGGCGCACACGCTGTTCAGCGACTATGAGCGGATGGTCGAACTCGCCGGACGCTGGACGTGGCGGGGCACCACCGGGGTCGTCGAGACGCTGCGCGAGCGCAAGGACGCTGGGGAACTGCTGCTGATTCGCGAGGCCGTGCGCATCGCGGAGACGGCGCTCGAGCGGACCATCCGCGAGGTGCGTGTCGGGCTGACCGAGCGCCAGGTGGCGGGCATCCTCGAGCATCACCTGCGCGACCTCGGCAGCGACGCCACGCCATTCGAGACCATCGTGGCCTCGGGGGAGCGCGCCGCGCTGCCGCATGCTCGGGCCTCCACCCGCGTGCTGAAGGCCGGCGAATTCCTGCTGATCGACTTCGGCGCGTCGCACGGCGGGTACTGCAGTGACATCACCCGCACCTTTGCGCTCACGAGCGTGAACCCGGAGATGCAGCAGATTCACGACATTGTGCGCGAGGCAACCCTGAGCGCTTCGGCACGTGTTCGGGCCGGAATGCGGGGGAGGGATGCCGACGCCATCGCGCGGGACTACATTGAAGCCCGCGGGTACGGGGAGCTCTTCGGACACTCGCTCGGGCATGGCATTGGGCTCGAGGTGCACGAAGGACCGCGGTTGTCCCGGACCGCCGACGCGCCGCTGCCCCCCAGCGCCGTGGTGACCATCGAGCCGGGCATCTACAAGCCCGGGTGGGGCGGGGTGCGCATCGAGGATGATGTCTTCCTGGCCGACGATGGCCCCGAAGTGCTGACGAGCTTCCCGCGGGAGTTGATGGTACTCGGCTGACAGAGCAGTGACGCCACCCAGAAGGGTGGCCCGTCTGTTGTCTCTCTGTTGTCTCTCTGTTTTTTCTCTGTTGTCTCTCTCGAGAGTATTGAGATGATTGATCTGCGATATGTAAAGAAGCTCGTTGACATGCTCGATGAGTCCTCCGTGGATTCCATCGAGATTTCGTCCGACAAGGGGATGAAGATCCGCATCAGCAAGACGCCCGCCGCGCGCGGCGCCCTGCACGCGGTGGCCCCGGTGGTGCACGCGGCGCCGGCCGCGCCCGTCATCGCGGCGCCCGTTGCCGCCCCCCCGGTCGCGGCCGCGCCGCCGACCCCCAAGGCCGAGCCCGCATCCAAGCTGACGGAGGTCAAGTCGCCGATGGTCGGTACCTTCTACTCGAAGCCCGAGCCCGGCGCCCAGCCCTACGTGCATGTCGGCTCGCAGGTCGCCAAGGGACAGGTGCTGTGCATCATCGAGGCGATGAAGATCATGAACGAGATCGAGAGCGAAGTGGCGGGCATCGTCCGCGAGATCTGCGTGACCGATTCGCACCCGGTCGAGTTTGGCCAGGCCCTCTTCCGCATTGATCCCAATGGCTGATCCCACCGAACCGCGCCCGTCCACGGCGCAGCCGGCCGTCGGTGCCCAGCCGGCAGGCGCGCAGCAGGCGGCCGGCGGACCTCCGCCCGCGCCGCCGTACAACTACAAGATCGTCCTCCAGCAGGCCGTGCAGATGGGGGCGTCCGACCTGCACCTCAAGGTCGGCCGCGCGCCGATGTGCCGACTCAATGGCGAGCTCTCGCCACTCGAGCTGCCGCCGCTGAAGCCGGAGGACCTCAAGTCCATTGGCGAGCAGATCTGCCCGCCCAAGCAGAAGCGCGAATTCGACGCCGAGAAGGAGGCTGACTTCGCCATCGGCGTGCCCGGCATCGGCCGCTTCCGCGTGAACATGTACCAGCAGCGCGGCACCATCGCATTCGTCTTCCGCGCCATCGCCTTCCAGGCTGCGTCCATCAAGGAGCTGCACCTGCCGCCAGTGCTCGAGCAGATCGCGATGAAGCCGCGCGGGCTCGTGCTCGTCACCGGCATCACCGGCTCCGGCAAGTCCACGGCGCTCGCCTCGATGATCCAGTTCGTCAACGAGTCGCGGCACGCCAACATCATCACCATCGAAGATCCCATCGAGTTCCTGCACCGCGACATCAACTGCAACATCAACCAGCGCGAGGTCGGGCTCGACACCGCGTCGTTCGCTGCGGCGCTGCGCCGCGTGCTGCGCCAGGATCCCGACATCATCCTGATCGGCGAGATCCGCGACCTCGAGACGCTCGAGATCGCGCTCAAGGCGGCCGACACCGGGCACATGGTGTTCAGCACGCTGCACACCACCGACGCCACGCAGACCATCAACCGCGTGCTGTCGTTCTACCCGCCGCACCAGCAGGCCGACGTCCGCTTCTCGCTCTCCACCGCGCTCAACGCCGTCGTCTCGCTGCGCCTCGTGCCGCGCTCCGACCGCCCCGGCCGCGTGCCGGCGTGCGAGGTGCTCATCAACACCGCCGCGGTGCAGGACAATATCCGCGACATGAACAAGTCGCTCAACATCCCCGACCTCATCAAGGAAGGGACAGTGCAGTACGGGATGCAGAGCTTCGACCAGTCGCTGATGGGCTGGTACACCAAGGGCGTCATCTCGTACGAGAACGCGCTGCTCTTCTCCACCAACCCGAGCGAGTTCGCGCTCAAGGTGCAGGGCATCGCGGGGACGAGTGATACGAGCTGGGATACGTTCACGCAGTAACGGACGGAGGACGGAGGACGGAAGACGGAAGAGAGGCCGCCGGTATCCGCCGCATCGCCCCACCGTCTGCTGTCACTCGTCCTCCGTCTTCCGCTTTGGTCTGCCGTCTTCCGTCCTCCATCCTCCATCTGCCTTGTTCAAGAAAGTCCTCATCGCCAACCGCGGCGAAATCGCCCTGCGCGTGATCCGCGCGTGCCGCGAGCTCGGCATACAGACCGTCGCTGTCTACAGTGAAGCCGATCGCGAGTCGCTGCACGTGCGATTCGCCGACGACGACGTCTGCATCGGCCCGCCGCCGGCGCGCGAGAGCTATCTCCGCATTCCCCGGCTCATCGCCGCCGCCGAGATCACCGGCGCGGACGCCATCCACCCCGGGTACGGCTTCCTCGCCGAGAACGCCGAGTTCGCCGAGACCTGCGCGGCAAGCGGCATCACCTTCATCGGGCCCACGCCGCAGCAGATACGGATGATGGGTGACAAGGCCGCGGCGCGCACCAAGATGATCGAGAACGGCGTCCCCGTCGTTCCCGGCACGCCCGGGCCCGTCGAAGAGGTGAACGAGGCGGCCGGCTTCGCCGAGCAGATCGGCTTCCCCGTGATCATCAAGGCCGCCGCCGGCGGCGGCGGCAAGGGAATGCGCGTCGCCAACGACGCGGAGGAGTTCGCGCGCTCGTTCCAGATGGCGCGCACCGAGGCGCTGTCGGCGTTCGGCAACGGCGACGTGTACGTCGAGAAGTACCTGCGGCGCCCGCGTCACATCGAGTTCCAGATCCTCGGCGACACCCACGGCAACGTCATCCACCTCGGCGAGCGCGACTGCTCGGTGCAGCGGCGCCACCAGAAGCTCATCGAGGAGTCGCCGTCGCCCGCCATGACGCCGGCCCTGCGCGAGCGCATGGGCGAGGCGGCCGTCCTCGGCGCCAAGGCCATTGATTACGTGGGCGCCGGCACCGTGGAGATGCTGCTCGACACCGACGGGTCGTTCTACTTCATGGAGATGAACACCCGCATCCAGGTGGAGCATCCCGTGACCGAGATGATCACCGGGGTGGATCTCGTGAAGGAGCAGATCCGCGTCGCCGCCGGCGAGGCGCTGCGCGAGAAGGAGACGCCCCCGATGCGCGGTCACGTCATCGAGTGCCGCATCAACGCCGAGGATCCGTTCAAGAACTTCCAGCCGTCCCCCGGCCGCATCGAGGTCTTCCATCTCCCGGGCGGCAACGGCGTGCGCGTGGACACCCACGCCTACGCCGGCTATACCGTGCCGCCGTTCTACGATTCGATGATCGCCAAGCTCATCGTGCACGGCACGGACCGCCCCGAGGCGCTGGCCAAGATGCGCCTCGCGCTGGACACGTTCATCGTGCAGGGCGTGACGACGACGATTCCGTTTCTGTCGAAGGTGATGAGCCATCCGGACTTCGTCCGCGGGGACGTGCATACGAAGTTCCTGGAGGTGGAAGGAAAGGACCTCTTTGAGGAGTGAAGGGGGCGGGGTGCGGGGGTTTAGTGCGGAGGGACGAGTGTGGTGCGGAGAATGAGAGAGGGGGTGGCCTTGCTGGCCGCCCCCTCCTCGCTTCGCTTCGCTCGCTGGTCGTCTCTTCCCTCGTTCCTACACCCGTCCCCCCGCACCAAGCCCCCGCACCCCGCACTCGTCCCCCCTCCTCACCGGCGAAACGTCGCCGCTCCAGCTCGGTTGACGCTGTTCAGCATCCCCAACAGCAACCGCCGCACCTGTGCGATTAGCTCCATCCGATGCGCGAGTCGTCCGGACGGCATGTGCGCGCTGACGGTCGTATACCACACCGTCGCTTCGCGGACAGATCCGAGCGCGTACGAGTAGAATCGCACGCGATCGTTTGGGGTTCGGCGCGAGTAGCCCTCTGAGAGGTTCGCGCTGATGGATGCCACTGCGCGCCGCAGCTGATCCGCGGTTTGCAGGTGAATTGGCGGGGCCGCGTCGCGAATGTCGTCGAGGCAGCAGTGGAGCAGGTATCGGGAGACCCGATACGCATGCAGTTTCCATAGCGGATCACCCGTTGCGACAGGTGAAACGCTCTCTTCCCATTTGCCAAGTTCCTCGAGCAGTGCGATGTCCATGATGGGAGCGTAGCCGGACGGGCGCCCCTATGCGTCACCAGATTATTCCCGCCGCCATCATTCCATTGCGGTCTGGCCCCGTCCCCCCTCCTCCGCACCACACTCGTCCCTCCGCACCAGACCCCCGCACTCCGCCCCCGTGCCTCTCTCAGTTCATCTAGATCCAGCCACGACGCGCTCAGACACCTCCGTCGTCATCGACGTCCTTCGCTTCACGAGCAGCGCCGCCTACGCCCTCGCCAACGGCGCCCGCTCCATCGTCCCCTGCGCCACGCTTGACGAGGCTCGCCTCCACGCCGGCCGGGCGCTGCTCGCGGGTGAGAGGAACGCCGTCCGCCCCGAAGGCTTTGATCTCGGCAACTCCCCTCTCGACTTCACGCGAGAGGCGGTGCAGGGCAGGGATATCGCCTGGACAACCACGAACGGCACAAGGGCAATCGAACTGCTGTTGCGGAACCCGATACCCGGCGCCGTCGCGACCGACACCAATCCCTCGTCCCTCCTTTCTCCGCCCTCCACTCGTCCCCCCGCACCAAACCCCCGCACCCCGCCCCCCTCCCTCAATAGTTGTGACTTGATCCTCGCTTCATACGTCAATCTGACAGCAGTCGCCTCCCTCCTGGAGCGCAAGCTCAGGGAGGATGCGGTTGTCGCCATCGCCTGTTCCGGCCGCGAAGGAGCTTTCGCGCTCGAGGATTCCGCCTGTGCCGGCGCCCTCGTGCGCCGGCTCCGCGCGGCGTTGGGCGACCGGCTCACGATGAATGACGGCGCGCGCGCGAGCGCGTGCATTGACGAGGCCTATGGCGAAGATTTCGCGCGGCTCTTCCGCGATGCTCAGCACGGACGATTCCTCCGAGACCGTGGATTCGGAGCCGACCTCGACGCCTGTGGCGCGCTCGATGCGGTCACGGTCGTCCCGCGCTGGCGTGACGGCTGCTTCGTCGCTGGATGACCTCGATGTCGCCCCCTCCCCGCGCCGTCGCCGTCCTCCCACCCCGGATGACGAGGTCTACACGCCGCCCCGTGCCCGCCGCACCGCTCCCGTGACCGAGAGCGACATCGGCGAGCCCGTGCAGAACATGCCGCGCCGCAAGCGCGGCAAGAATGACAACGTCGAACCCACGCCGGATCAATTGGCCAGGGCCGTTCGCCGCGAACATCTCAAACGCGAGGTCGGCGGCATCGCCCTGATGCTGGGCGCCGTCTTCATCGCTGGCGCCCTGCTGGCGCAGCCCGCCTTCACGTCCGATTCGTGCGCTGCCTCCGGATCCATCTTCGGTCCCGTCGGCGCGTGCCTGCGCTGGTCAGTGCTCACGCTCGTGGGGGCGCTCTCCGCCGCCATCGTGCCGCTCATTCCGGCCGTCTTCGCCCTCCGCCTCCTCGGCCGCATCGGCGAAAACGACGACCGTCGCTGGCTCACGTTTACCATCGGCCTCGCGGTCCTGGTGCCGGTGATCGCCTCGCTTGCCCGCGCCACCTTCGCAAACGTCGAGGCGGATCCCCTCGCCGGCCTCTGGGGCTCGTTCGCCGCCTTCTACCTGGTGAAGGCCATCGGCAACGGTGGCGCGTGGGTCGTCGTGGCCCTCGCCCTCAGCGCCCTCTCGGCGGTCGCCCTCAACTGGAACCCGATCCGCGCCATCCTTGGTTCCGCCACGCCCATCAAGGCGGCCGAAGGCAAGCTCACCAAGGCCGAGCAGATGGAACCGCCGGCCAGCGAGATGCCGGCGCTCGACCTGTCGCTGATGCCGGAGATCGCGACCGCCGGTGCCGCCGCGCAGGAACCAAGAGGCGACGGCGCCTTTGAACTCCTCGAAGGATCCGCGCAATCCGCCGCCTCTGCGTCCATCCGCGGCAAAGGGGAAAAGCCCGAGAAGCGCAAGAAGTCGCGTGACGAGTCGGTCGCCGACCTGATCGACGCCACCGAACTCGTGGATCCGCTCGCCGAGGAGCTGCCGTCGCCGGAGCTGCTCTCGCTCCCGCCCGTGCGCAACACCGATGCCGGCCGCGCCCAGCTCGACGCCGCCGGCCAGAAGCTGATGGACGCGCTGCGCACCTTCCGCGTGGACGGCGAACTCGTCGGCCGCACCACCGGCCCGACCGTGACGCAGTTCGAGATCGAACCGGCGCCCGGTGTGAAGGTGCGGCAGTTCGCGAATCTCGCCAACGACCTCGCGCTCGCCATGCGCGCGCAGTCGATTCGTGTCGTGGCCCCCATCCCGGGCAAGGGCGCGGTGGGCATCGAAGTGCCCAATCCCATCTCGGAGATGGTGATCTTCCGCGAACTCCTCGAGAGCCGCGACTACTGCACCAAGCCCTTCGCCCTGCCGATGGCCATCGGCAAGGATCTCGAAGGGCGCCCGGTGGTGGCCGACCTCGCCAAGATGCCGCACCTGCTCATCGCCGGCGCCACCGGCTCGGGCAAGTCCGTCTGCGTGAACACCATCATCACGAGCCTCATCTACCGGCACACGCCCAAGACGCTGCGCTTCCTGATGGTCGATCCCAAGATGGTCGAGCTCAGCGTCTACAACGTGCTGCCGCACCTGCGTCACAAGGTCGTCACCGACAACCGCGACGCGGCGGCGATGCTCAAGTGGGCCGTGCTCGAGATGCAGGAGCGCTACCAGCTCCTCGCCGCCAACGGCGCACGCAATATCCAGGACTTCAACCAGAAGGTGCGCGACGGGCACCGGATGCTGAAGCCCAAGGATCCGAACGTCGCGTTCGAGGACCGCGAGTACAAGGGGCACGTGCTCCCCTACATCGTGGTCGTGATTGACGAGCTCGCCGATCTGATGATGACCTGTGCAGCGGAAGTCGAAACGCCGCTCGCGATGCTCGCGCAGAAGGCGCGCGCCATCGGCATTCACCTCATTCTCGCCACGCAGCGCCCGAGCGTGAACGTGATCACCGGCCTCATCAAGGCCAACTTCCCGTCGCGCATCGCCTTCCGCGTGGCGAGCCAGGTGGACAGCCGCACGATCATCGACGGCATGGGCGCCGAGTCGCTGTTGGGCAATGGCGACATGCTGTTCATTCCGCCCGGCAAGAGCGAACCGGCGCGGTTGCAGGGCGCCTTCTTGAGCAACGAGGACACCGAGCGGCTGATGCACTGGTACGCCGACCGCCGCGAGGCGCGCAAGGCTGCGCTCGAGGCGAACGGCTACATGCACGAGCCGACGGAAGAGGAGATGGACATCCTCGAGCGCGTGCGGCAGCAGGAGGCGCTGGAGGCCGGGGCGGGGCAGGAGGGGGACACCGACGACAGCGACCGCGACAAGCTGTTCCGCGAGGCGGCGGAGGTGTGCATCCAGAACCAGGGGGGCTCGACGTCGCTGCTGCAGCGCCGCCTGAAGATCGGCTACGGCCGCGCTGCGCGTGTCATCGACCAGTTGCACCTCGCCGGCGTGCTCGGCCCGCCGGACGGGTCGAAGCCGCGCGACGTGCTCGCGGGGCTCGTCGATCTCGACCGGATCTGCGGGAACAGGGAGGAGTAAAGGGGACGCGCGCAGCTCCGGGGACGCGCGCAGCTCCGGGGACGCGCGCAGCGCCGGGGGTGTGCTTCTGCTCAATTCTCGGGTCTTCGAGAGCGCGCGCCTGACGGCGCGCGCTCCGTTTATGACCCTCCAGTATTCGCCGAAGCACACCCCCGGCGCTGCGCGCTGCGCTCGCTGAGCAGGCTTGCTCCGCAACGCCGGATCGTGCGCCGCGCCCGGCCCTCTCGTCCCATCGGCGCGCCCGCGTTTCCGTCCGCGCAGGCGGCCGCAGGACCCAGAGACGCGGACGCGAGCGTCGGTGTGCACGCGGCGCGGCGCAGGGGACCCCTCCCGCGAATACTGGAGGGCCCAATAGAGGCGCGCGCAGCGCGCCATTCAGGCCCGAGAATTTCGCGGGAGGGGTCCCCTGCGCCGCGCCGCAGCGAGCGTGCGCGAAAACGATGCCGACCGCGCGCAAATGGTGACACACGGCGCGCCCGGCGCGATTACACTCGCGCCATGACAAAAGCGACGAACAACTTCGGCGAGCTTGGTGAGCGCGTCGCCGCCCGCTGGCTCGAACGCCAGGGCTACACCGTGCTCGCGCGCCGCTGGCGCAGCGGGCATCGCGACATCGATGTCATCGCGGAACGCGACGGCATCGTCGCGTTCGTCGAGGTGAAGACACGCGCGGCACTCGAGTTCGGTGATCCCGTGGAAGCAGTGCACGCGCAAAAGCAGCGTTCACTCGTGCGCAGCGCGCGCGAGTGGATGGCGCGACACGAACACGCGGTGCGCGAGACGGGCAGTCGTGCGTCCGCGACGGCCTCCGGCGAACGCGACTATCGCTTCGACGTCATCGGCGTGCTGTTACGCGACCGCACTGCGTGGGTTCGGCACGTCGAGTCCGCGTTTACAGTGTAACAATTCGTAACACTACACCGAATTCGCGAGATCACGGATCTGCAATACGCGCGTCATGTGACGCATAAAGCGATAGTCTGCAACGGGTTGCAGTGTGTGTTGATAAGTCGTTGTTCGGAAACACGTTACAACCAACACGGTACCTATTCCCCCTTGCCAAAGCGACGCATCTTCGTATTTTCTTCGGGACACGGTTTTCGCTTTCTGTTCGGGGATAGCCCCACCGCTTCACCGGGGTAGATTCCTTCCACGGGCCGCTGGCCCCAGTTCGCTCGAGGAGTTCATGGCCGTTTCCGCCGCGCAGCAAGACGAAAAGAAGAAGGCACTCGGTCTTGCCATCGCGCAGATCGAGAAGTCGTACGGCAAGGGCGCCATCATGAAGATGGGCTCCGACCGTGCGGCCGTGCGCGTGGAGTCGATTCCGACGGGCGCCATCAATCTCGATGCGGCGATCGGCGTGGGCGGCATTCCACGCGGACGCGTCACCGAGATCTACGGGCCGGAATCGTCGGGCAAGACGACGCTCTGCCTGCACGTCATCGCCAATGCGCAGAAGACGGGCGGCACGGCGGCCTTCATCGACGCCGAGCATGCGCTCGACACCGAGTACGCGAAGAAGCTCGGCGTCGACGTGGACAAGCTCCTCATCTCGCAGCCCGACACGGGCGAGCAGGCGCTGGAGATCTGCGAGATCCTCGTGCGCTCCGGCGCGGTGGATATCGTCGTCGTCGACTCGGTCGCCGCCCTCGTGCCGAAGGCGGAAATCGAGGGCGAGATGGGCGATTCGCACGTCGGCCTGCAGGCGCGGCTCATGAGCCAGGCGCTCCGCAAGCTCACCGGTGCCATCGCCCGCTCCAAGACGTCGGTGGTCTTCATCAACCAGCTGCGCGAGAAGATCGGGGTCATGTTCGGCAACCCCGAGACGACAACGGGCGGCAAGGCGCTCAAGTTCTACGCTTCGCTGCGCCTCGACATCCGCCGCATCGGTCCGGTGAAGGAGAAGGAAGACGTCATCGGGTCGCACGTGCGCGTGAAGGTCGTGAAGAACAAGGTTGCCCCGCCGTTCAAGCAGGCGGAGTTCGACATCATGTACGCCGAAGGGATCTCCCACGTCTCGCTGCTGGTAGATATCGGTGCCGAGTCGGGGATCATCGAGAAGTCAGGGGCGTGGTACAGCTACAACAACCAGCGCATCGGGCAGGGGCGCGAGAACGCCAAGATGTTCCTGCGCGACAACCAGGCCGTGATGCTCGAGGTCGAGGCAAAGGTGAAGGAAGTGCTCGGAATTGGGTTGGCGCCCGTCGGCGAGGACGCCGCGGAGGAATAGGGGCAGCAGTCTCGCCCTGTGGGTTGCGCCGGGGGGTCGATCTTGGTGTACGGCCGGGGCCCGGAATCCCCGATCTGCACCTGGGTGGCCCCCCGGTGCTCTTTCCCCCACTGCTTGGGCGGGGGAGGGGTGCAGGGGCTGAGGAGGGGAGAGGAGTGGAGGTTTGGGGGACGAGAGGTGGGGGAAACGGTTGATGCGGAGTGAGTCGTCGAGTGGCATTTTCCACTCACTCCTGAGGGCATACCACGGAGTGCGTTGATGTTCAGCTGGAGCAAGTCGAAAGTGGCGACGGTGGGTGGGCCGGAGGACGCCGATGCGGAAGGCGGCCACCAGGCCTCTGCTGTTGCCGGCACAATCACCGGGCTGCGCGAGAATCCCCGCAAGCCGGGGCGCTACGCGGTGCTGGTGGATGGCAAGAGCGTCGCCATCGTGAACGCCGCGTACCTGCATGATGCCGGCCTCGCGGTGGGGAAGGTGATTGACGAGGCCGGCGGCGGGCGGCTGCAGCTGGCCGCGCGCAAGCTCGAGGCGTTCGATCGCGCCGCCGCCGCCCTCGGCCGACGCGCCCGCAGCGCCCACGAGCTCGAGCGCTGGCTCCTGCAGCGCGGCTTCGATCGCGGCGACGTCACCGACGCCGTGCAGCGGTTGACCGAGATCGGCGCCATCGACGACAGTCAGTTTGCCCGTGCCTTTGCCCGTTCCCGTGCCTTGGGAAAGGGCATGTCGAAGCGACGCCTCCAGCAGGAGCTCTCGCGCCGCGGTGTGGACAGCAAGATGGCCACCGCGGCGATCGCCGATGTCCTCGAAGAGGAGTCGGTGGACGAGCGGGCGCTGCTCGAGGCGGCGGCGCGCAAGAAGCTGGCGGTGCTGCGCGGGCAGGAGCCGGACGCGGTGCGGAAGCGGCTGTACGGCTACCTCGCGCGCCGCGGCTACGACTCGGCCGATATCGCGGCGGTGCTGCGCACGATCATGGCGGACTACAGGCCGTAGCACGGGTGTTCGCGCGCCCAGCCGGGGCGCGCAGCGTCGGCGTACTCGGTCGCGCTCAATTCTCGGGCCTGACTGGCGCGCTTCGCGCGCCTCTATATGGCCCTCCAGTATTCGCGCGACCGAGTACGCCGACGCTGCGCGCGTGTGGGACGCAGGAGCAGCTCGCTCCACCGAGTGCGTCGACGCTGCCTGCGCGCGTCCGCGCCTCGCCGGGCCGCCAACGCGCACTCCGCGCGCGAGTGCCGCCGCAGTTCACGCGACCAGCGGCGCAGGCGCGAAGCGTCGTCCCGCCCCCCGCTCCGATGCTCGGCGGCGCAGCGCGGGACACCCTTCCCGCGAATACTGGAGGGCTCAATAAAGGCGCGCGTAGCGCGCCAGTCAGACCCGAGAATTGAGCGGGAGGGGTGTCCCGCGCTGCGCCGCGGCGCACAAACTCCGCGCCAGTCAGGCCCGAGAATTGAGCGGGAGGGGTCCCCTGCGATGCGCCGCGCGCGCGGCTAGGCGCGTCGCGCCGCGTGCGCCGCCATCACCGTCGCGCCGAGCAGCACCACCGCGACCAACTGGTGCAGCGCGGCGACTGCCACCGGCACCACGAGTAGGAGCGTCGCGATGCCCAGGCAGACCTGCACGCCCGCGATCAGCGCGACGTTGCGTTGCGTCCGCACCACGTGCGCCGGCGCGCCGGCCGCGCGGACCCAGCGCCAGAGGCCGATCGCCACCAAGACCGTGAGGATGGCGAGCAGGCGATGGTGGAACTGCGCCGAGGCGGGATTCTCAAATGCGTCCGTGAAGAACCCGTCGAGTTGACCGTACCCCGGCGGCACGACCTGTCCGGCCATCAGCGGGAAGGTGTTGAAACTCTTGCCGGCGCGCAGGCCGGCCACGAAACCGCCGCTCAGGATGACGAGGAAGGTCCAGATGGCGAATCCGTCGGCGATCAACGCCCAGTGTCGAAGGTTGAACGCCGCACCGCCGGCGATAGGCACGGTACGGCCAACCGGTGATGGCCCGCCGTGGCTCGCGGCGCCCGTCGCCTCCGCACCGTCCGTCGACGCCATCGCTGCCCGCAGCGACGCCGACGTCCAGAGTGCGACGACGAGAATCACCAGCGCGAGCCCGAGGTGCGCCACCAGCCGGTACTGGCTGACGTTGGTGCGCTCCACGAGCCCGGAACTCACCATGTACCAGCCCAGCGCCCCCTGCGCCGCGACGAGCACGGGCAGCGAGGCGAGCCGCAGCCGCAGCGCCGCGGGAATCTGCCCCTTGGCCCAGAACCAGAAGAACGGCACCGCGATGACAAGTCCCACGCCGCGCGCGAGCAGGCGATGCACCCACTCCCACCAGTACAGCACCTTGAACGCGCCCATCGTGATGCCGGCGTGCACCGTCTGCGCCTGCGGGATCTCGAGGAACTTGGCGTACGCGCTGGCCCAGTCCACGTCGCTCAGCGGGGGCAGCACGCCGGAGACGGGTTTCCATTCGGTGATGGAGAGGCCGCTCTCGGTGAGGCGGGTGATCCCGCCGATCACGACCGCGATCGCGACGGACACGACGGTGGCGTCGAGCCACCGGATCAGCGGTTTGAAGTCTGGTCGATTCATGCATCAAGCTACCCGGTTCTCGATTCCGTCGGGGAGGGGGGCGCGCGGCGATGAGGGGTCACTCTCGCGCAATTCTCGGGCCTGAGGGGCGCGCTGCGCGCGCCTCTATTGGGCCCTCCAGTATGCGCGAGAGCGACCCCTCTTCGCCGCGCGCTTGGGGGACGGGGACGAACCGGCTTGCGGCACGCCCCTCCGCTCTCAACGCGGATGCCGGCGGCATGCCACCTCGAAGAAAAACCTGGGAGGGGAAGGCCCCGCGCGAGCGCAGCGAAGCGCCTCATCGCGTGCGCGAGTTGACGGCGGGGCGTCGGATCCCCGTGCCCGCATCAGCGCGACCGATGCCGGCAGCGGCGCGTCGGGTACCCCATCTCGCGAATACTGGAGGGCACCATAGAGGCGCGCGCAGCGCGCCAGTCAGGCCCGAGAATTGAGCGAGATGGGGTACCCGCCGCGCCGCCGCGCACCGACCCGCGCACCGACTGCGCACCGACGGGCACCGCACACGGAAACCGAGCCGCGCCGAGACGGCGCGAACAGGTGACCGGCCACCCCCTCCTCCTATAGATTTCCGGCACTATGCACGCCGCTGAAATCCGCCAGGCCTTCCTGGACTACTTCGCCACGCACGGCCACGCCGTCCGCCCCTCGTCCTCCCTCGTCCCGGGCGACGATCCCACCCTGCTGTTCACCAACGCGGGGATGGTGCAGTTCAAGAAGGTCTTCCTCGGCATGGAGGAGCCGCCCGACGGCAATCGACGCGCCACCACGTCGCAGAAGTGCGTGCGCGCCGGCGGCAAGCACAACGACCTAGAGCAGGTGGGGCACACGGCCCGCCATCACACCTTCTTCGAGATGCTCGGCAACTTCTCCTTCGGCGATTACTTCAAGCGCGACGCGATCCGCTTCGGCTGGGAGTTCGTTACCGAGGTCCTGAAGATCCCGGCAGAGCACCTGCGCGTGACGGTCTATCACGAGGACGACGAGGCGCGGAAGCTCTGGAAGGAGGTCACGGGCATCCCCGAGACGCGCATCTACGGGCTCGGCGCCAAGGACAACTTCTGGCAGATGGCCGACACGGGCCCCTGCGGCCCGTGCAGCGAGATCTACGTGGACCTCGCGCACCTCGCCGACGACTGGGCGTTCCCGAAGGACGCGCGCGGCGAATGGACCCGCACCGACCTCACCGACTACTCCCTCGATGCGTTTGTCGAAGGGGCCGAGGCGGGGCGCTTCCTCGAGATCTGGAACCTCGTCTTCATGCAGTACGACCGGCAGGCGGACGGTACCATGGTGCCGCTCCCCAAGCCGTCGGTGGACACGGGGGCCGGCCTCGAGCGTATCGCCGCCGTGATGTGCGGTGTCACCAACAACTACCACACGCCGCTCTTCCTCCCGCTCATCGAGCGCGTGGAGCAGGTGGTGGGGATCACGTATCCGTACCGCCCGGGGCAGGGCGTCGGCACGGCCAACGGCGCCGACGGCCGCGCCATCGACCCGGCGTCGTTCCGCGTCATCGCCGACCATGCGCGCGCGGTTGCGTTCCTGCTCGCCGACGGAATCTTCCCGAGCAACGAGGGGCGCGGCTACGTGCTGCGCCGCATCCTCCGTCGCGCGGTGCGCCACGCCTGGCTGCTGGGGCGACGCGAGCCGACGCTCGTGCATGTCGTGGACAAGGTCATCGAGATGATGCACGACGTGTACCCCGAGCTGAAGGTGCGCCGGAAGCACATCCTCGAGACGACGAAGGCCGAGGAGGAGCGCTTCCTCGCCACCATCGGCGGCGGCCTCGAGCGCTTCGAGACGCTCGCGCCGATCGGCAGCACGCAGGGTTCCACGGCGATTCGCGGGTCGATCAGCGGCGACGACGCGTTCAAGCTGTATGACACGTTCGGCTTTCCGATTGACCTCACCGAACTGATGGCGCGCGAGCGCGGCTACCTGGTGGATATCGCCGGCTTCGAGCAGGCGCTGCAGGCGCAGCGCCAGCAGTCGCAGGAAGAGCGCCGCAGCAAGAAGATCGCGGTGGTGGCCGACGACCTCGGCGACGAGTCGCAGTGGGAGCGCGCGCCGGGCGACGCGTCGCGGTGGCAGGGCGCACCGGGGGACGCGGCCCACGGGCGCTTTGTCGGCTACGAGGTGACCACCATCGAGACCGACGTCGCCGCCGTGCGCCATCTCCCCGATGGCCGCATCGCAGTGATGCTGCGCGAGTCGCCGTTCTACGCCGAGAGCGGCGGGCAGGTGAGCGACCGCGGCACCATCGAGGGTGCCGGCTGGCGCGTGTCGGTGGACGACGTGAAGAAGATCGACGGCCGCATTGCCGCCATCGGCACGCTCGAGGGCGAGTTGAAGTTCGGCGTGGCCACGGCGCGCGTGCCGGGAAGCCGTCGCCGCGATACCGAGCGCAACCACACCGCGACGCATCTCCTGCACGCCGCGCTCCGTGAGGTGCTCGGCGATCACGTGCACCAGGCGGGCAGCGTGGTGGAACCCGACCGCCTGCGCTTCGACTTCACGCACCACGGGCCGGTGAAGCCCGAGCAGCTGGAGGCCATCGAGCACTGGGTGAACCACGCCATCTGGGAGAACGTGGACGTCACCATCACGGAGAAGAAGTATGCCGACGCCGTGAAGGGTGGCGCGATGGCGCTCTTCGGCGAGAAGTACGGCGACGTGGTGCGCGTGGTGGAGGTGCCGGGCTACAGCGTGGAGCTCTGCGGCGGCACGCACGTGCGCAACACGGGGCAGATCGCCGCCTGTCGCATTGTGCACGAGCAGGGCGTCGCGGCCGGGGTGCGGCGCATCGTCGCCATCACCGGGCCCAAGGCGTTCGAGGCGCTGCGTGACAAGGAGCGGGCGCTCGATGCCATCGCCGAGCGGCTGAAGGTGAACGTGGCCGCGGGTGGCGTTGAAGCCATCGCCAGGCGCCTCGACGCGCTGCTCGTCGAGAAGAAGGCGCTCGAGAAGAAACTCGAGGAGGCGCTCAAGGGAAGCGGCGGCGGCAGTGCGGTGCAGGGCATCGTGGCCGGCGCGGAAGCGGTGCAGGGTGGCCGGGTCGCCGTTGCGACGGTGGACGTCGCCGATGTGGATGCCATCAAGACGCTCGGCGACGCGGTGCGCGAATCGATGCCCGACGGTGTGGCCGTGCTCGGCGCCATCACCGACGGCAAGGGGACGCTGCTCGTCGTCGTCGGCGACGGCCTTCGCGCAAAGGGAGTGAGTGCAGGGGTGCTGGTTAAGGACATTGCGGCCCTCGGTGGCGGACGCGGCGGCGGCAAGCCGCACATGGCGCAGGCGGGGCTCGCCGACGAGGCTTCGCTCAAGAAGGCGATGGCCGGCGCGGCGGACGTCGTGAAGAAGGCGCTGCAAGGCTAGGACGAGGCGGCGACCGGTGACTCTTCAGTCGTGGCTCGACGCGCGCCTCCCAGAGGCGCCAACCGCGCTGAGGGAGCGCATCGCCGCGCTGGTGGCGGAGCACCCCGAGTGGGAGTCACTGCCGCGCCAGCAGGCGCTGCTGGCGGCCAGCGAGCTCCTGATGAAGGAGGCGCTCGCCGCGGCGCCGAAGGACCGTGACGCCGCGCTCGCCCTGCTGGCGGGCGACGCGTGCGTTACCTATGCATTCGAAGCGGCGGCAGACGAACCTTCATCGTTGCGCTCACTTGCCGACGAGGCCATGCAGCGGATAGCCAGGCTCGCGGATTTGTGATTGAGGATTTCATTATCACAGAGACACGGAGGAGCACGGAGGGCCACAGAGGACGGCAACCTCAACGGCAACTTCCTTGAGGAACAGCGCGCGCCATTCCGACACGTTCGTCACGCCCTGTAGTTCCTCCAAGTAGTGGTAGTTCTCCGTGGCCCTCCGTGCTCCTCCGTGTCTCTGTGATTCAAGCCCCGTTCCCCCTCCGTGCTCCTCCGTGTCTCTGTGATTCAAAACCCGTCCCCCTCCGCGCTCCTCCGCGTCGCTGTGATTCAAACCCCCGTCCCTCGTCCCCATGCATCATCTCACTGAACTAGCCGAGCTCGCCGCCAAGAGCAGCACGGAACTGGCCCCCGCCATCGAGCGCGCCGTCACGATGGTGCGCGACACGCTGAAGCGCGGCGGCACGCTCTTCTTCTGCGGCAATGGCGGCAGCGCCGCCGACGCGCAGCACATGGCCACGGAATATGTGGTGCGGTACAAGAAGGAGCGTCGCGCCTACGCTGCCGTCGCGCTGACCACCGACACGTCGCTGCTCACCGCGGCCGGCAACGACTACGGCTTCGAGACGATCTTCAGTCGCCAGGTGGAAGCGCTGTGCCGCAAGGGCGACCTGCTCATCCTGCACACGACGAGCGGCAACTCGCCCAACCTGCTGCGCGCCGCCGAGGCCGCGCAGGCGCAGGGCGTGGCGACACTCGCCCTCTCCGCCAAGGGCGGGGGACCGCTCGCCGTGCTCGTGGATCACTGCATCATCGTGCCAACGGACCGCACGGACCGGGCGCAGGAGATTCAGTTGTGCATTCAGCATTACATATGCGAGCGGGCGGAAGAGGACGATTAGGGGACGAGTGCGGGGTGCGGGGGTTTGGTGCGGGGGGAGGAGTGTGGTGAGGGGAAACGTGTAAAGGGGGCGACCGGACTGGTCACCCCCTTTCTCATTCTCCGCACCACACCCGTCCCCCCGCACCAAACCCCCGCACCCCGCACTCCTCACCCCGCCGGAATCGGGTGCTCTTCGGTGAACTCCAGCTTCGGCGCGAGCAGTCGGTACATCACCGGCGTCACCAACCGCGCGATCAGCGTCGATGACACGAGCCCGCCGATGATCACCCACGCCAGCGGCGAGTACAGCGACGATCCCTCCAGCGCGAGCGGGAGCAGGCCGCCAATCGCCGTCGCCGATGTCAGCACGATCGGCACGAAGCGCACTTCGCCCGCCCGCTGAATGGCATCGTCGAGGTTGTAGCCCTGCCGGCGCAGTTCGTCGGTGAAGTCCACGAGCAGGATGCTCGTCTTGATCTCGATGCCGATGAGCGCCACGAACCCGATCATCGCGGTGAAGCTGAGCGTGTTGCCGCTCAACCAGAGCGCGGTGATGCCGCCGACGATGCCCAGCGGAATGACGCTCGCCACCACCAGCGTGCTCTTGAAGGTGCGGAACTCGAGCACGAGGATGGCGAGAATGCCGAACACCGCCACGATGATGGCGCCGCCGATGCCGCCGAAGCTCTCCTGCCGGCTTTCGATCTCGCCGGCCGGCACGAGGCGGTAGCCCGGTGGGAGGGTCAGACCGTCGAGTTTCGCGAGCACGTCCTTGGTCACGCGGTCGGTGTTGAACCCCGTGCGCACGAAACTCGTCACCGTCACCGACCGCTGCTGCAGGTGGTGCGTGATGACGGTCGGCGAACCCTTGAAGCCGAGTTGTGCAAGCTGGTTCAGCGGGATCATCGCTCCCGTGGTGGACGCGACGTGGATGCGGTCGAGGATCTCGCTCGTCGGCCGCCCGTCGCGCGGCACGCGCACGGTGATGGGATACTCGTTGCCGTCGCTCGCGCGGAACTTGCCGGCTTCGAGCCCTGCCACGCCGAGGCGCACGGTGCGGTCGAGTTCCGCGGTCGCGACGCCCACCATCCCGGCCTTCTGTCGATCCACGAGGAGCGACAGGTCGGTGCGAGCGACGGCGAGCGGGTTGCGCACGTACTGCGTGCCCGCCGTCCCCTGCATGATCTTCTCGACACGCGCCGCCAGCGTGCGCAGCGAGTCGAGGTCGTTCCCCTCGATGCGCATCGCCACCGGGGCGTCAATCGGCGGCCCGTTCTCGAACTCCTTCACTTCGATGCGCGCCCCGGCGTACTGCGCGAAGACGGCGCGCAGGCTGTCGATCATCTCCGGCTGTTCCTTGGGCTCGTATTCCCGGAGCAGCACGAACAGCTGGCCGATGTGCGCCGATTCCTGGCGAGGCGACACGTTGTAGTAGACGAACGGGTTGCCCTGGCCGACGTTGCTGAACACGCCGCGCACGCGCGGGTCCTTGAGGAGCACGGACTCCGCGTAACGCGCCGCCTGGTCGGTGGCGTCAATGGACGCGCCCTGCGCCGCCTCGATGTCCACCATGAATTGCGGCGTACCCGCCTTCGGGAAGAGCGAGAAGCCCACTACCGGCACGAGCGCGAACGACGACACGACGAGCGCGCCGGCGATGGCGAGCGTGCGCATCGGGTTGCCGAGCGCGCGGTGCAGCACCGGCGCGTAGCTCTTCTGGATGCCCAGCTCGAGCCATTGCAGGTAGCGGTTCCCCTTGGGCGCCGACGTCGCCGGCATCACCTTCGACGCCAGCCACGGCACGATGGTGAAGCTCACGAAGAGCGACGCCAGCACCGCGTAGATCACCGCCAGCGGCAGCGACCGGATGTACCGCCCCGAGAGTCCGGGGAGGAAGATGAGCGGCAGGAAGGCGAAGATCAGCGTCGCCGTCGCCCCCATCACCGCTACCGCAATCTGCCGCGTGGCCTGCACGGCCGCCTGCCGCCGCGAATGCCCGGCGCGCAGGAAGCGCGAGATGTTCTCCACCACCACGATGCTGTCGTCCACCAGCAGGCCGAGCGAGATCACGAAGCCGACAATCGACAGCTGGTTGATGCTGAATCCCGTGAGGTCGAGCAGCGTGACGGCAATCGCGAGCGACGTCGGGATGGAGAGCATCACGACGAAGCTGGCCCGCGGGCCGAGCGGAAGCAGCGTGAGCAGGACGAGGCCGAGCGCAATGGCGAAGTCGGTGGCGAGACGCGACAGGCGCAACGCAACGTTGGCCGCCTGGTCGAAGCCGCGCTCCATCTTGACCATCCGCGGGAGGGCGCGCTCCAGCGTGTCCAGCGCCGGCCACATCGCCTGTTTCACCCGCTCGATGTTGAACCCCTCCTGCATCGCGGCCGTCACAAACACGGCGCGCTTGCCGTTCCAGCGCCCAATGTGCACCGGGTCGGCGTATCCCCAGCGCACGTCGGCGACGTCGCGCAATCGCACCACGCCGAAGCGCGATCCGCCGACGATGGTCTGCTGCACCTCCTCGATGGTGCGATACCGCCCCTGCGGCACGAGGTTGAAGCGCCGCGTGCCCGCGTCCACGCTCCCTCCCGGGATCGACACATTGTCGCTCCCGATCGCCTGCATCACCTGCATCGGCGGAATGCCGGCGCGGGCGAGCCGGTCGAGGTCGAGCGCTACCTGCACCTCGCGCTTCGGCGCCGCCCAGCGCTCGGCTTTCTTGATTCCCGTGATGCGTTCGAGGCGCTCCTCGATGCGGTTGGCGATGGAGTCCAGCTCCGCGAACGGCACCGAGTCACTGACCAGTGCAAGCTGGAGGATGTTGACGTTGGTGCCGGACGCGCGGAGCACCTGCAGGCGCGCCAGCCCCGACGGCAGGTCGGGGCGCAGCGCGTTCATCTCGCGCATCACCTCTTCTTCCTTGCTGTCGGCGTCCACCGACGGATCGAACTCGAGCTGGATGGAAGCCAGCCCGTCTTCGGCGTGCGAGACCAGCTTCTTGACGCGCTCGAGCGCCCCCAGCTTGTCCTCGATCTTGTCGATGACCAGCTGTTCCATGTCGCTGGGGCTCGCCCCCGGATAGACCGCATACACGACGAAGACCGGGATCTCGATGATCGGGTCCTCGCCGCGCGGAATCTTGGCCCAGCTCGCGATGCCCAGCGCGCCGAGCATCAGGAACATCAGGATGGTGAACTGCCACCGCCGGACGGAGAATTCGGCGAGCTTCACGGCCTGATCTCCACGCGGGCGCTGTCGGTGAGCCACGTGGCGCCGCTGCGCACCACGCGCGGCACGCCCTCGAGGCCGCGCACGAGCACCTTGTCACCCGCCAGCCCCACCAGCGCGACGGCCACGCGGCGCGCGCGCGTGCCCGATTTGTCGACGGTGTACACGCTGCCGCGATCCTTGTCGCCTTCGACGAGTGCCTCCGCGGGAATCGCGTACACCGCGCCGCCGGTGAGCGCTGCCGTACCGGCTGCACGCCCGGCGTCTGCCGCATCCTTCGCATCCGCCGCCCCAATCGATCGCGAATCCTGAATCGGTTTCCGTGCCCGTGCCCGTTCCCCCACCGTGCCCCTGCCCGCCGGCAAGATGACAGCGCGTCCCACGAGCCCCGAGGGCAGCGAGGCCACGCCCGCCAGTGAGATCTCAATCACGTACACTCCGGTCCGCGGATCAGCCGCCGCTCCCACCTGCGTCACCTTGCCGCGGTAGACCTTGCCCGGCACCGCGTCAAAGGCCACCTCAGCCGCATCGCCCACGGCGAGCCGCACCGCGTCGCGATCAGGCACGCCGGCGCGCAGCACGGAGCCGCGCGCATTGGAGCCGAACTGGATGACCGGAACGCCCGCGCCGACCATCTGCCCGGCGCTGGCGATGCGCATCAGTACCACGCCGTCGGCCGGCGCGGTGATCGTCGAGTACTCGTGGTTCACGCGCGCGGCGCGCAGGTCGGCCTCGGCGGCGTCGCGCGCCGTCTGCACGTCCTGCCACTGCGCGAGCGTCGCCACCGAGTCCTTGAAGAGCCGCTCCACGCGCTGCGCATCGCGCCGCGCCTTCTCGGCGCCGGCGCGCGCCTTGGCGAGCATTGCCTCGATCTCGCGCTGGTCGAGCGCGGCAAGCACCTGTCCGCGCTTCACCTTGGCGCCGTCATCCACGCGCACCGTGCCCACGATGCCGCCGATCTTGAACGACAGCGTGACTTCGTCCTTGGCGCCGAGCGTTCCCGAGACATGGATGGCGGCGGACTGCCCCGCGAGGACGACGTCGGCCATCTGCACCGGCGTGATGGTCTCGGGCGGGGTATCGCGGCCCTCGGCGCTGGTGCCGCAGGCAGTGAGGGTTGCCGCGATCAAGAAGATGTATGTCGTGTGTTTCATGGGATTGTTGATGTCTGGGATGGGGAGGCGAGCAGAGGCCTGGGAGGAGAGAGGAGTGGAGTGTGGAGTGAGCCGAGAGGAGGCCTCTTTTCTCCTCACCCATCTCTCGACTCCTCCCTCTATACCACGCCCCTGCACCCCTCCTCCTCCTGTCATTGAATCGCCCTCAACGCCGCCGCCCGTTCGAGGTCCACGTATCGCGCGGCGAGTGCGTACTTGCTCATCACGAGATTCAATTCGGCGGCGGTGTACTGCTGCCGCGCGTCGGCCCATTCCAGATGCGGGGCGAGTCCCTCGGTGAAGCGGCGGTCCACCATCTGGAACGCGCGCCGCGCGGCGTCCACGCGCGCGGTGGCGGCGGCAAGACCCTGGCGTGCCACCTCCACGGCGTCGAAGGCCGTGCGCACGTCGAGCGCGATCATGCGATCGGTCTCGGCGGCGCGCAGCGCCATCGCGCGCTGCGCCGAGCTCGCCTGCTGGCGGCGCACCGCATCCTGCCCGCCGTTGAACAGGTTCCATTGCAGCACGATGCTCGCCATCCCCGCATCGTGGTTGGTGTCGAAATGGTACTCCGCGCCCTGCACGCCGTAATCAGCAGCCACGGCGAGCACGGGAAGGAATCCGGATGTCGCGGCGCGCCCCTGCGCGCGCGCCGCGGCAGTGCCGGCGGCCACCTGGGCACGCTCCTCGCGGTGCTGCGCGCCAGCGAGCGCCTCGTCGAGCGTCAGCGGGCGCTGTTCGGGAAGTTGCGCGTCGTCGAGCATGGCCACAGGCGTCACCGCATCACGATCGAGCAGGAGGTTGAGCGCTCCGAGCGCGGCGTCGCGCATGCGGGCCGCTTCGGCGCGCTGCTGCTGCACGTCGGCCACGGTGGCGCGGGCGCGATAGACCGCGTCGCCGGTGGCGGAGCCGGCGCCAACGAGGCGTTCGGCCACGCGCTGGTTCTCGTTCACGACGCGGAGCGCGGCCTCATAGATATCGACGGCGCGTGCGGCACGCGCGTAGTTGAGGTACGCCACGCGCGCGTCGGCATCGAGGCGGCGCTTGGCGGCAGCGAGTTCCGCGCCGCGCAGGTCGCGAATGGCGCGCGCCGCCGCGAGGTTGGCGAAGAGTGCGCCGTTGAAGAGCGGCAGCGTGGAGCGGAGCTTGGTCTCCTGCTTGTAGGGCAGGGTCTGGTGGATGTTCGTCGGGAAGACGCTGCTGCCGATGAGCTGGTTCAGCGCGGCATACGCCGGGTTGATGGCGTCGCCGATGTCGATGGCGCCTTCCATCTCCGAGTAGCGCGCGTCCACCGATAGCGTGGGGAGGAAAAGTCCCTTCGCCTGGCGCACGCCCAGCTGTCCCTGCCGCTCGACTTCGCGCGCCTGGCGCACCGCGAGGTTGCGGCTGATGGCGAGTCGCGCGACGGAATCGAGCGGAGACGCCGCGGCCACGTCCTTCGCGAAGGCGCGCTGCGCCGCGACCTCACTCGGCCACACGAGCAGTAGCGCGAGCGTCGCGAGCAGGACGACGAAGGCCGACAGGATCACGTGCGTGATTTCGCTGTCCGGGGAGAGGAACTTCGGATTCTTGAACATCGCTAGGAGCCGTAACGGTGTTAGGTGAACAGCGAAAAAAGGGGGACTTCAGGTCGTCGGATCGCGCAGAAGTCCGCGGAGCACTACGTCAGTCAGCGCGGCTGCGGTTTCATTCGGATCGCGCAGGTCCAGCCAGGGATGCGACTTCTCCGGCGACTGCAGGTGGATCGCGGCAAGGCCGTGCACCCCGGACCAGAGAATCTGCGCGACCAACTCGGCGTCGGTGAACTCCGGGCGGAAGTAGCCGGCCTCTATTGCCGCCCGCACATTGGCGAGAAGCGTCTCGTAACCGTCTTCAGCTGGATCAATGGTTACGCAGTCGGGTCCCGGGATCGGCCGTTCAACGAGGAACATGAACCGGAACTGCTGCGGGTGTTCCAGCGCGAAGCGCACGTAGTTCTGTCCCATGAGCCGCAGGCGAAGCAGCGGATCAGGGATCGTCTGGTCCATCGAGCGCAACGCCTCGCCGAGTGAGCGGAAGTCCGCGGCGCAGAGCTCGTTGAGGAGGGAGTCCTTGTCCTGAAAATGGTGGTAGATGGCCGTGGCCGTGTAGCCGATCTGGTCGGCGACGCGGCGCATGGAGGTCTGCGCGTAGCCCTCCTTGGTGAAGAGCTCGCGGGCGGCCTCCATGATGCGCCGGCGCGTCTCCGCCTTTTCGTGGTCGCGGCGGATGCGAGAGGGGGTGCGGTATTCGGCCGTGTCTGACATAGTGAACTTATCTAACAGTGTTAGGCCAACCTGTCAAGGTGGGTCGGTGCGCGGCCGCAGTTCCGGGTGTCCCGTCGGCTCAATTCTCGGGCCGGTGGGCGCGCTACGCGCGCCGTCTATTGTGCCCTCCAGTATTCGCCGACGGGACACCCGGACCCGCGGCCATCCGCATCACCCACTCGCCCGGCCTGCGCGTGCGCGCCGCCCGAGCGCCGCACCGCCGCTCCCGGCACTCCCGCGCCCCCGCTCCGAGGCAGCGCCGCAGCTCCGGGAGTCCCGTCCAGCGAATACTGGAGGGCATAAAGGCGCGCGCAGCGCGCCAGTCAGGCCCGAGAATTGAGCAGGACGGGACTCCCGGAGCTGCGGCGCGGACGTTCCGAGCTGCAGCGCGGACGTGCCGGACCTGCGGCGCGTACGTGCCGGGCTGCGGCGCGGACGTTCCGAGCTGCGGCGCGGTCGCCGCGCCCCTCGTCGGCGTGCTAAATTTCCGGACCCTCGCACCCGCAATCGGAGCAGGAATGTTCAGTCTCAAAGGCAAACGCGCGCTCGTCACCGGCGGCTCCCGCGGCATCGGCGCCGCCATCGCACAGGGCCTCGCCGAGGCCGGCGCAGACGTGTGCATCGGATATCGCAAGCGCACCAAGGACGCCAAGGCCGTGGCCGCCGCCTGCAAGGCGCTGGGGGTCAAGTCGGTCGCCTACGCCAGCGACATCGCCACCACCCTGGGCGCCGAGAAGCTCGTCGTGCACGCCGTCAAGGAACTGGGCGGCCTGGACATCTTCGTCGGCAACGCCGGCATCTGGACGGTTGAGGACGTGCCGGCCGCCGACATGGCCGACGACCGCTGGCGCCGCACGATGCGCGAGAATGTGGACTCGATGTTCTACACGACGCGCGCCGCGCTCAAGGTGATGGAGCCCGGCGGCCGCGTGGTGCTCATCGCGAGCACCGCCGGCCAGCGCGGCGAGGCGATGCACTCCGATTACGGCGCATCCAAGGGGGCGATGATTGCGTTCGTGAAGAGCGTCGCCATCGAGGTCGCCAGGCAGGGGATCACGGTGAACGCCGTCGCGCCGGGGTGGGTGGATACGGAGATGTGCGACGTGCCCTACGCGGACGGCGGCAAGGCGCGGATCGCGGCGGGCATTCCGGTGGGGCGCGTGGCGAGCCCGGAGGATGTGGCGTATCCGACGGTCTTCCTGTGCACCGACGAGGCGCGGCATATCACGGGCGAGATCCTGAACGTCAACGGCGGCTCGGTGCTGTGCGGCTAGTCGGGTAGCGCCCTTTGGGGCGCTTCGCTCGGACGGCGAGGCTCTCGCTCAATTTTCGGGTCCGCGTGCGCGCTTGGCGCGCGCGCGGACCCTCAAGTATTCGCGAGAACCTCCCCGTCCGACCGAAGCGCGTGCGCCGTCCCGCCCCAACGCAGATGACCGGCGGCGCAGCGCGAACCGCTACCCGCCGAGCGCCGCCGTGAAGAGCGCGAGCAGGTCTACGACGATCGGCGCGTCGGCTCCACTCGGCCGCCACTCCAGGCTCGCCGCGCAGATCTCCGGGCGCTCGTCTGCGGGCCTCCACCGTTCAATAACGCGGGCGTCAGTATCCACAATCCAGTATTCTGGGACACCGAGTTCCTGAAAAAGGCGGCGCTTGACCACGCGGTCGAAGCGCGCCGTTGCGGGCGAAAGAACCTCCACCGCCAGCTCGAGACTTCGAATCTCCCGCCAGTCCCGGGCGGGGCCACCATGCGCCGTGCGGTATACGAAGAGATCCGGCTGGACCAGTACATCGTCCCTCAGCTCGAGATCTGCCGGGCTCCACCACATCTGAAGACCCGGAACCCGGTCGACGGCGAGGAGTGCCCTGAACAGCTGCGCGAGCACGCCTTGATGATTCGGCCGCGGCGCGGGGGTCACGAGGAGCTCGCCTGCGACGCACTCGTACCGGTTGCCATCGTCAGGCAGCAGGCGCACGCTCGCCGGCGTGTGCCACGAAGGAGTGGTGGCGACCATGCCCATACAGTACGCTCGGCCGGGGGAAAAGAAAACTCGGCCACGCGCGAAGTTCGCGCGCCGGCGAGTGGAGTGCGTCACCAAACGGCGGCGCTTGGTGTCGAAATGCCGCGCGCGTCCATCAGGGGCGCTTCGCTCGGACGGGGAGGCCCTCGCTCAATTTTCGGGTCCGCGTGCGCGCCTGGCGCGCGCGCGGACCCTCAAGTATTCGCGAGAACCTCCCCGTCCGAGCGAAGCGCGTGCGCCGTTCCGCCCCCACACAGATGCGCGGCGGCGCAGCGCGAGGCACCCCTCCCGCGAATACTGGAGGGCGCAATGAAGGCGCGCGCAGCGCGCCAGTCAGGCCCGAGAATTGAGCGGGAGGGGTGTCTCGCGCTGCGCCGCGCGACCACGAAGCGCGGTAGCTTAACGCGCATGCCACGGATCCTGATCATCGGCGGCGGCCTTGTTGGGCTCGCGACGGCCCGTGCGCTCCGCACGAAGTACGCAAAATCCGAGATCGCGCTCGTCGACAAGGAACCCCACTTCGGCGCGCACCAGAGCACGCACAACTCCGGCGTTCTCCATAGCGGCCTCTACTACACGCCCGGCTCGGCGCGCGCCCGACTCGTGCGCCGCGGCATCACGCAGATGACCGCGTACTGCCGCGACCGCGGTGTGGTGCACGACATCTGCGGCAAGCTCGTGGTGGCCGCGACCGACGACGAAGTGCCGCGCCTCAAGGCGCTGTTCGAACGCGGTCAGCAGAATGGGCTGCAAGGGCTGCGATGGATGACGGCATCCGAGGCGCGCGAGATCGAACCGCACGTGCGCGTGGTCGCCGGGGTGCACGTGCCCGAAGAAGGGATCGTCGACTACCGCGGCGTCGTGGACGCGCTCGTCGCGGACCTCATCGCCGCCGGCGTCGAGCTGCACGCGAGCGCTCCCGCGACGCACATCGCGCGCGACGGAGCGCGGTGGCGCGTGCAGGCCGGCGCGCACGACCTCCGCGCCGACTTCATCGTCACCTGCGGCGGATTGCACAGCGACCGTCTGGCGCGACTCGCCGGCGAGCGGCCCTCCACGCGCATCGTCGGGTTCCGCGGCGAGTACTTCGTCCTCAAGCCCGATCGCCAGCATCTCGTGAAGGGACTCATCTACCCGGTGCCCAACCCGTCATTCCCATTCCTCGGCGTGCACTTCACGCGCCTCGCGCGGGGCGGGGTGGAGTGCGGCCCCAATGCCGTGCTTGCGCTCGACCGCGAGGGCTACCGGCGCTGGGCCTTCCGCGCGCGGGACGCGGCGTCGGCGCTCACGTTCCCCGGTCTCTGGCGCTTCATCGCGAAGTACGCGGGGATGACGGCGTACGAGCTGCGGCGCTCGCTGAGCAAGGACGTCTTCGTACAGTCACTGCAGCGACTCGTGCCCGAAGTGACGGGCGACGACCTGCTCCCGGGCCCGGTGGGCGTGCGCGCGCAGGCGATGAAGCCCGACGGGTCGTTCGTGGACGACTTCGATTTCCTCGAGCGTCCGGGCGCGCTGCACGTGCTCAACGCGCCCAGCCCGGCGGCGACGGCCTGCCTGGCGATTGGCGAGGAGATTGCGGACAAGGTGGCGGTCGCGTAGCACGAGCCATTTGCGCGCCAATTGCGGTACTTTCCACCGTAACGCGAACGCAGGCGTGAGGCGGGACGCTCGTCCCTCCGCACCCCTCCCTCCACTCGTCCCCCCGCACCAAACCCCCGCACCCCGCACCCGTCCCGTGTCCCGCCTCAACCCTCCCCCCGAAGTCCTCGAAATCGCCGCCCGCCTCAGGCGCGCCGGTTTCGAAGCCTGGTGCGTCGGTGGGGCGGTGCGCGACGCGCTCCTTGGGCAGTCGCACCTCGACTGGGATCTCGCTACCAGCGCCACGCCCCCCGAGGTGATGCGCACGTTCAAGCGCACCGTCCCCGTGGGCATCGCGTTCGGAACGGTTGGCGTGCTCGACGCCAACGGGCGGCTGCACGAGGTCACGACGTTCCGCCACGATGTGAAGACCGACGGTCGTCACGCCGAGGTGCAGTTTGGCGCGTCGCTCGAGGAGGACCTCGCACGCCGCGACTTCACCATCAACGCCATCGCGTACAACCCGCAGACGGGCGAGCTCCTCGATCCGTTCGGCGGCCGCAAGGACCTGCGCGGCAAGCTGGTGCGCTGCGTCGGCGACGCCGAGCAGCGGATGAAGGAGGATCGCCTGCGCGCGCTGCGCGCCCTGCGTTTCGCCGCGCGCTTCGACTTCGCCATCGACCCAGCCACCTGGAAAGCCATCTGCAACTCGGCGCCGCATCTCACGCGCCTCAGCGCCGAGCGCGTGAAGCAGGAGATCGAGAAGACGATGGAGCAGGTGGCGCGGCCGAGTGCGGCGTTTGCGAACTGGCGCGCCGCGGGGGCGCTGCGCGTGCTCGTCGGGCCGCTGCACGACGCGCCGGCCGAGCGGTTCGGCGCGCTCGACCATCTCCCGTTGCCCACCGGCAAGCGCGCCGCCGAGCGCAAGCTGCTGCGCGTGGCGATGCTCTTCTTCGGCGATGAGAAGCGCGCCGCCGAGTCGGCGCTCAAGGAGCTGCGCTTCTCGAATCACGACATCGCCTGGGTGAGCCGCCTCGCCGAGGCCCGCGCGCGGTTGGGTGATCCCGTTGATGCAGCAATGTTGCGCGCCGACGGCCCCACCGACGCCGAGCTGCGCCGTTGGGCCGCCGTGGTAGGCCGCACCGCCGCGGCGAGCTGGTGGCGCCTGAACGCCGCGCTCTGGTGCGGCAGGCGCGCGTGGGCGCAGGTAGTCGACCACGCCAATGGTGAGGGCGCGGACGTTGAGCCCTCCTCGCTAGAGGAGGGCTCGCGCAAGTCGGCGCCAACAGCGTCGAAAGCAGCGAGCGTCTACCGCCGCCTGCTGCGCATCGCCTACCGCGACCCCATCGAGATCGGCGACCTCCAGGTGGACGGCGAGGATCTCGCCGGGGCGGGCGTGCCCAAGGGCCCCCAACTTGGCGCCACCCTCAAGCGTCTGCTCGAGGCCGTCCTCGAGAACCCCGCGCTCAACACCCGCGACCAACTGCTCGCGCTGGCGCGCGAACGCAGCGAGGAGCGCGCCTAACTCCGCGCCCCGCCCGTTTCGAACTCCGCGCCGGTCTCCACCTGCGGCAGCACTCCGAACGGTCGGCCGTAGTGCGGCAAGACGTGGGCGGGACGCGACGACACCTCGGTGGGCATCTCGAAGGCTTTCGTCTTCGCGTTCCAGTACAGGCAGCCCAGTTCGTCCGCCGGACTCGATCGCGCGAACGACTCGGCCTCGTCAAGTGCGGCGAGCCACGACTGCTTCGCCGCCACCAGGTCGAACGGCACCGCGAGGTGCAGCCGCGCGAAGTCGTCCGCGCGGTACCGCCCGCGCCGCTTCAGCAGTTCGAGCAATGAGAGCGGGGTGAAGCCGGGGTCTTTTCCCGTGGCGGCCCACACCGTCGCGCCGAGCGGCAGCACCCGTTGGTGGATGAAGAGAATATCGGCGAAGTCGCGCGGCTCATCACGTCCGGCGAGCGCCAGCACCTTGTTGACCGCGAGATCCACCGGGTGCAGCAGCCAGCCGCCGGCGAGCTCTCGCACGAGCGGCATGAATCGCCAGGCGGAGGCGTGCGCCCAGTCCACGCGCGTCGCGTCGCCGCCGCGCGTGACTGTGGCGCGAATGAAACCGGGCTGACTCAGGTCGGTGGTGATCTCGTATCCGAGTGATCGCAACTGCGCGCTGTCTTTGGCAAACGCCCGCGCTACGCGCTCCACCGAGTCGTGGAAGAAGTCGAGATCGTTGCTGAATCGCTCGGAGTGCGGTGTGAAGTGAAGCGCCGCACCGCCGGCCAGATACCGCTCGTCGTTGGGCGGCGCCAAGAGGTCGGCGAGGAGCTGCTGCTGAAACGGCGTTAGCGGCATAGTCGGGTCCCCGCCTGCCAGGCCTCGCGGTTGCCGTGCTTCTTGAGCTGTTCGGCGACCCAGGGCACGTCGGCTTGCGTGATGGAGAGATCGCGACGGTACGACCAGAAACACTGCGCGTAGAAACGTCGGAACGCACGGCGGGCATCGCGTACCCGCACCATGGCGCGCGCCGTCTCGGCGTCGAGCGCACGACGGCTCTTCAGCCCACCTCGACGGCCGATCTCCGAAAGGTACTTGTTAATGGAGCGCATTGTAACATAGTCCGCTTATGATCTAAGGCAATATACGGCATCGCAATACACAGAGCAAGTGTGATAATGACGTGTCATGCGAGCCGTCGTCCACCCGGCGACCGCCATGGACTCTTGCGCGAAGGGAATGACAACGGTATTTTAAAGGTACGTTAACAGCGCTATATAAGTTTGATCGGAGGACGGATGTTCGTCATCAAGCACCCCGGTGCCGCCGTCGTCACGACCACCGAGGCCAAGCGCGATCTGCCGGGCGCGTTCAAGGTCGCCGAGAAGATGCGCGTGTATGTCACGAAGGATGGCCAGCCGATCGGCGGGCTCGTCAGTCTCGAGATGATGGCGCTGCTCGAGCAGGCGCTGGCTGAGCGCGAGGAGCGGCGGGCGAAGCGTGCCAACGTGTCGGTGCGCGTCTTCCGTCGCGGCACGGAGCCCGAGGGAGACACGCTCTCCAAGACGCCCGCCGAGCGGATCGGCGTGATGCGCTCTCTTTCACGCTCGGCGCGAGCCGTCGCTGAGGGTGCGGCCGATGCTGGAGCGTGACTTCCGGGACATGATCCACGAGTTCAACGAGGCGCGCGTCGAGTACCTCGTGGTCGGGGCCTACGCGCTCGCCGGCCACGGCCTCTCGCGCGCGACGAGGGACCTCGACCTCTGGATCCGTGTGTCACCCGAGAACGCCACGCGCGTGCTGAAGGCACTCGCGGCCTTCGGGGCGCCATCGCAGATCGCGACGAGGCAGGACTTGATGGACCCCGACATGGTCATTCAGATCGGTGTCGAGCCCTTGCGCGTGGACATCATGATGTCGATCTCCGGCGTCGAGTTCGACGAGGCGTACGCCGACCGCATGATGGTGCCGGCGGAGGACGTCTCGATGCCGATACTTGGCCGCGCGCATCTGCTCGCGAACAAGCGCGCGTCGGCCCGCAAGCAAGACCTCCTCGACGCCGAATGGCTCGAGCGGTACCCGGGCTGACGTAATGCTCTTTCGCCACCGCACGCCCGCCACGCGCATCGCCGAGCGATTTCGTTCGGGCGAGGCCGTCTTCTCCATCGAGATGCGCGATGGACTGGTCGCCGTGCGCGTCGGGGCGGGGATGACGCAAAGCGTGGAGCTGATGCACGCCCTGGTGGAGCACCTGCCGCCGGTGGTGGACTGCGCCATTGACTGCCTGCGCAGCAAGCGGCGATTCGTGGGCGAGGGGCTCAGCCTCCCCGAGGTGCGCGAGTCCATTGGCCGGCTCAAGGTGGCGCTGGTGCAGAGCGGTGGCGTCGAACTCGCGGTCTACACCGCCGAGGATCAGCTCGTGCTGAGTCCGATGCTCGATCTGTGGATCTACAGCCGCACCGACCGGTGGGTCTACCTGCTGGTGGGGGAGGGGCTGGAGCAGGTGGAGACGGTGCCGCCACGCGGGTGGACGGTGGGGCGCGACGAATTCACCGGGGCACCGGAGTTGGTGATGGCGGTGGAGAAGACGGCGGAGCGGTTGACGCTGCGGAGTGTCTGATGGACGTTCGCCCTTCTCTCCGATACCTTTGTCCCAACAAGCGGGCGGCGCTGCAGCCGGTGTCGCCCTCAACCTTTTGAGCCCACGGAATCAATGAATCGCGCGCTTCTTGTCTGTGCCTTATCTGCGAGCATTTCGTTTCCTACGTCCGCGCAGAACCCGCCGCCGGCGCCGCCAGTAGCGCCCGTGGTGGTGCCGACGGCCCCGACCGCCGCGCAGCAGGCCGCGGCCGGCATGGGCAAGGAGGTCAGCAACCAGCAGATCGCCGACGCCATCAAGCGGTCGGGGATGAGCCAGGCGCAGATACAGGAGCGCCTCCGCTCGGCGGGATACGATCCGTCGCTGGCGAATCCGTTCTTCGGTGAGGGGCAGGCCGGAGCCGCGGGTGCGGCAGCGCCGACGAGCGCACAGGCGAGTTCGTTTGCCCAGGCACTGAGCAGTCTCGGCATCCTCACGCCCGATGCGGGAGACAAGCCCGAGGCCGAGCAGGAGAAGCCGCGTGACAACGACGCGCGCACGACGGGCGCCGCCGGTGGCGTCTTCGGCAGGGAGATCTTCAGCAGGGCAAGCACGGCGTTCGACCCCATCACGTCAGGGCCGGTGGATCCCGCGTATCGCCTCGGAATCGGTGACGCCTTGCAGTTGGTCGTCACCGGTCAGGTCGAGCTGGCATACCAGCTGGAACTGCGCCGCGACGGTACGGTGATCATTCCGCAGGTGGGTCAGATCGCCATCGCCGGTCTCACGCTCGATGGCGCGCGCACGGTGCTCAAGACGCGCATGGCGCAGTCGTATAGCGGACTCAACGACGGAGAGGCGCGGCTCGACCTCAGCATTTCGCGCATTCGCAGCAATGCGATCTTCGTGATCGGCGAGGTGACGAACCCGGGCGCCATTCAGGTGAACGCGCTCGGCACCGTCTTCCACGCGCTGGCGCGCGCTGGTGGCCCCAGTGACCGCGGCTCGTTCCGTACCATCGAGGTGCGTCGTGCCGGGCAGGTGATCCGCCGGCTCGACCTGTACGATTACCTGCTGAAGGGCGATGCCAAGGACGACATCCGCACCGAGCAGGGGGATGTGATCTACGTGCCGCTCGCCACGCGCAATGTGGCGGTGACCGGCTCGGTGCGACGCCCGCGCATCTTCGAGCTCAAGCAGGGCGAGGGCTTCAAGGACCTGCTCGGCTTCGCCGGCGGCCTGCTGGCGAGCGCGAGCGTGGAGCGAGTGCAGGTTGATCGCGTCCTTCCCGCGGAGCGTCGCGCGCCGGGGATGGAGCGCGTGAAGGTTGACATCGAACTTAAGGGCGACCTCGACTCGCTGTCGCGCGTCCCGCTGCTCGACAACGACATCGTGACCGTGTTCGCGATCGGCGGCACGCGCCGCAACGTGGTGAGCGTGACCGGTGAAGTGTACCAGGCGGGCGAGTACGAATTGCGCGACAAGATGACGCTCGGCACGCTGTTGCAGCGCACGCAAGGGATGCTGCCGTGGGCGCTGGGCGACCGTGTGAAGGTGATGCGCCAGATTCCGCTGACCGGGCGCACCGAGTTGTTCTCGGTGGATGCGCTGAGCGAGCAGGGCAGGGCGTTCGCGCTTCAGGAGTTTGACGCGGTCGAGGTGCTCGACGGTCGTACCGTCTATCCCGCGGGGACCATTTCAATTGGCGGTGCCGTGAATCGCCCCGGGTCGCGCGGCTTCACCGAGAACGAGACGCTGCGTGACGCCATCGAGCGGGCGGGCGGCTTCCGGGAGGAGGCGCAGTGGATTGACGTGGCGCGTCGCCGCACCGGCGCCGAGTACAGCGACACCACGAGCATCGTGCACACCTTTGCGGCGGGCACGCAGTTCACGACGTCGAGCGCCATCGCCGCCTTCAAGCTCGAGCGTGACGACCGCATCTACGTGCGTTCGTCGCCCGGCTTCCGGCCGCAGCAGCGATTGGTCGTGAGCGGTCTGTTCAAGTACCCCGGGTCGTACGCCCTGACGGAAAACCGCGACCGGATCCGCGACCTCGTGTCGCGCGCTGGCGGTACACTTCCGGGCGCGTACGATGCGAGTTTCCGTCTGCGGCGCGGGGGACGCGACGTGGCGGTCGACTTCCAGCGGGCAATGCGCGGTGACGAGTCGCACAATCTGCTACTGATGCCCGGCGACGAACTCCATATCGAGTCGAACCCACGCACGGTGAGCGTGGGCGGCGCGGTGGTGCGGCCGGTGCTGATCAAGTACGAGCCGGGACGCAGCGTCTCCGACTACGTGGAACTCGCCGGCGGCCCCACGGAGCGTGGACGCCTGAACCGCACAACGGTGGCCTATCCCGACGGTACTGCCAAGCGCGTGCACCGGGTGGCCCTGTTCTTCCGTTCGTCACCAACGGTGTTGTCCGGTTCCATCATCACGGTTGGCGAGAAGCCGGAGTCGAAGACCGACGCGGGCGAAGTGTGGGCGCGCATTTTCGCGTCAACGTCGGCGCTCGCCTCCTTGATCCTGGCCTACTCGGCCATCACCAAGTAGCGGCCCCGGCGCACCACTCGCCGTGAGCACCCTCGCGTATGCCCTGGCGGCGGCGCTGGCCAATGTGGCCGGCGCCGCCGCTGTGCTCATTCGCCGAGAGTGGAGCGCACGCTCGCTTGAACTGATCCTCGCCTTCTCGGCGGGTTTTCTCATCGCCGTCTCACTTGGCGACTTGGTCCCTGAGGCCATCACCACCGGCGGAGCGCAGGCAAGCTGGATCATCTTGCTCGGCTTCGTCCTGGTGCACCTCACGCAGCACGTCTTCGTGCGCCATTTCCATTTCGGCGCCGAGACGCACCAGGTGGAGCACTCGGTGGGCGTGTCGGCGCTGATCGGGCTGACGCTGCACACGTTTGTCGACGGTGTCGCCATCGCGACGTCGTTCGCCGTTGACCAGCACCTCGGTCTGCTGGTTTTCGTGGCCATCGTGCTGCACAAGCTGCCGGAGGGGTTCGCGATCTCGTCGCTCTTCCTCGCCGCCGGCGGCACGCGGCGCGCCGCGATGCTGGCGGCGAGTGCGCTCGGTGTGGCGACGGTGCTGGGCGCGCTGGCGCCGGGGTACGTCGGCACGCTGGCGACGCATGGGCTGGCGCTGTCGGCGGGGGTGACGCTGTACGTGGGGGCGTCGAACCTGATTCCGGAGTTTCAGGGGAAGCGGGGCTGGCATCACAACGCCTTCTTCTTCGCTGGCTGCGGCGCGTACTCGCTGCTCACGGTCCTGCTACCGCACTAGTTCTGTGCGCGTGGCCGCATCGCGAGAACTGTGCGCGTGGCCGCATCGCGAGAACTATGCGCGTGGCCGCATCGCGAGAACCCGCCTGCGCGAAATTCTCGGGCTTGAATGGCGCGCTGCGCGCGCCTCTATTTTGCCCTCCAGTATTCGCGCAGACGGGTTCTCGCGCTGCGGCCACGGCTGGCTTGGGGGCGGACGCGCGGCGGCTCGCTGGCGCGGGGCCGCGCGCGATTGCGTCGTGGCGTCCGTCCGGGCGCGTGCGGCCTGCGCCGCATCTCGGCGCCGCCAGGGCGACGCCCGCCGTGGACGATGTGTGGGGACCCGCCTGCGCGAATACTGGAGGGCACTACAGACGGCGCGCGCAGCGCGCCAGTCAGGCCCGAGAATTGAGCGCGGGCGGGTCCCCACGCAGCGTCCACGCGCACTGAAGTTGCGCGACGATCGCGAATGTTATAACATTCGTGGTAACGGAGGCCACGAATGAAAAAGACCAAGATCCGCGCCATCGGCAACTCGTGCGGCGTCACGATCCCCAAAGCGATGCTCGACCGGCTGCAGGTGCGCGAGGGCGACGCCGTGTATCTCGTCGAGCGCCCCGATGGCATCGAGGTGCGCGTGGCGGATCCGGAGTTCGAGAAACAGGCGGCCGCGTTGCGTGAGGGGCTGGGCCAGTATCGGAACGCGATGAGGGAACTCGCGAAATGAGCCGGCGTGCAAAAGAACCGCGCTGGCTTGGCACGTCGTTCGCCGTCTTCGCGAATCAGGAGGTCGTCGCACACTCGGGCGGTCTTGCCGGTGTGCGCGACGTCGGCCTGCTTGAATCAGCGCTCGCCCGCGGCGCGCAGCGGTGTGCCTACGATGAGGACGCAGACCTCTGCGATTCGGCCGCCGCGGTGTGCTACGGCGTCTGCAAGAACCATCCCTTTCTCGACGGCAACAAACGAACGGCGTTCCAGTGCGCGTTCGTTATCGTCCGGACGAATGGACTGCATCTAAGGGCAGACGAGCTGGACGTGGTGGTCGAAATGGAGATGCTGGCGGACGGACGCCGGAGCGAATCCGACTTCGCCGCCTTCCTTCGCGCGAACTGTGTGAAACCCCGCACGCGGAGGCGGTAGGCGCAGCGCGCTCGCCGGCGCGAGAATTTCGCGAGACCGGTCCCCCCTGACCTACGCCGCTCTGCCGAAAGCGCGAGACCGGTCCCCCTGACCTGCGGCGCTCTGCCGCAGCTACCGCTTCCGCGCGGCAACAAGGCCGGGAAAGACCGCCGCCGGGTGCGACAACCCGAGTTCCAGCAATCGCAGGGCCGGCCCATCCGGCGTGCGGCGTGCGCCCTCCCACGCCTGCACCAGGCGCGGGCTGACGTTGAGGAAGCTCGCAAAGACCGCCTGCGAGGCGCCGAGTCCTCGGCGCAGGCGTCGTACGTCGGCGGCGGTCATCTGCCGCGGTGGAGCGGGCAGTACCGTCGTGCGCAGGCTGCGAAGACCCTGGGAATGATCAGTGGCCTCGCGCAGGGACTGCACGAGGTCCGCGAACTTATCTCGACGCATGGAATTGCGCTCGCTTCAAGGTCGCCACGAGCTTCCGCAGGACTCGCTTGTCGTCGGCTGACACGGTGCTCTGTTCCGACTTCCGGTAGACGCTGAGCAAGTAGATGATCTCCGCGTGCTTGACATACAAATAGTGAATCCTGGCCCCGCTCCGTTTCCCGATCCCGCGACCTTGGGAGCCGATGCGGATCTTGCGAAGGCCGCCGGTGCCACGCTCGAGCACACCGGCCTCGGGACTTTCGCGCAGCCGCCACTGCAGCTGGCGCAGATCATCCTCCAAGCCGAGTCGAGTGATATGGCGCGTGAAACTCGTTGACTCGACGAACGCCGGACTCACTGCAGGGTACCGGCGTAGTCGGTAAGATATGCGACAGTGTAGTATACTACATTGTCGCATGAACGGAAAGAGTGGTGCCGCATGCTGCATCATGGCGTCGCTCATGCGAACCACCGTCATCAGATGACCGCTCGCGGCATCGCTTCCTTGCGCCTCCCCCTCGCGACGGCCCGTCGACTGCGGGATGCGGGCATGGCACCGCGCGTCAGGAGGGCGCGGCCGGAAGGAGCCCCGCGGGGCACAGGGGCGCGCCGCCGAAAGGAGCGCCGCCGGCAGGAGTGCCGCCGGAAGGGCGCCGCGCGGCACGAGCGCGCCGCGATAGGAGTTGCGCCCCACCCAGATGCGCGGCGCAGGGCAGGGGGGACCGGTCGCGCGAATACTGGAGCGCCATAAACGGCGCGCGCAGCGCGCTCGCAGGCGCGAGAATTTCGCGCGACCGGTCCCCCCTGACCTGCGCCGCTCTGCCGCACGCTCGACCGGTCCCCCCTGACCTGCGCCGCTCGCGCTAACTTCCAGCGTGGCCCACAAGCGCCAAGCACCCGCCCAGCCGTCGATGTTCGCCGCCGCAGCCGGCCCGGCGCCGCTGGCGGCCCGCATGCGCCCAAGAACGCTCGACGAGGTCGCCGGCCAGCAGCACCTCCTCGCCCCCGGCAAGCCCCTGCGCGTGGCCCTGGAAGGGGGCCAGACCGGCTCCATCCTCTTCTGGGGCCCTCCGGGGACGGGCAAGACTACGCTCGCCCGCCTCGCCGCCGTCTACCTCCACGGCGAGTTCGTCCCGTTCAGCGCCGTCAGCGAAGGCGTGCCGCGCCTGCGCGAGATCGTGGACGCGGCGCACAAGCTGCGCGACGCGGGGCGCCGCACCATCCTGTTCGTGGACGAAATCCACCGCTTCAACAAGGGGCAGCAGGACTACTTGCTGCCGCACGCAGAGAGCGGCCTGCTCACGCTCATCGGCGCCACCACCGAGAATCCGAGCTTCGAACTGAACGGCGCGCTCCTCAGCCGCCTGCGCGTCTTCGTGCTCCAGCCGCTCAGCCCGGACGACATCAAGGACCTCGTCACGCGCGCCCTCACCGACGCCGACCGCGGACTCGGCGCGCTGAATGTCGCGATTGACGACGATGCGCTGGAGATCCTCGCGCGGGAGTCGGATGGGGATGCGAGGAGGGCGCTGACTGTGCTCGAGGCGGCGGTGGGGTTGGTGGGACGGACGGAAGACGGAGGACAGAAGACGGAGGAGGGCGGAAGAAAGATGGCCGCGCATTCTCCGTCATCCGTCCTCCGTCTTCCGTCCGCCGTCGTCATCGAAGCCCTCCAACGCCGCTTCGCACAGTACGACAAGTCGGGCGAGGGACATTTCAACACGATCAGCGCCTACCACAAGGCGCTCCGCGGCAGCGACCCCCAGGGCGCACTGTACTGGCTGGCGCGCATGATCGAGGGGGGCGAGGATCCGATGTACATCGCGCGGCGTACGGTGCGCTTCGCCAGCGAGGACGTGGGGCTCGCCGATCCGCGCGCGCTGCAGATCGCCATCGCCGCGCGCGACGCCTACCACTTCCTCGGCTCACCGGAAGGGGAGCTCGCACTCGCTGAGGCGGCTGTGTATTTGGCGACGGCGCCCAAGAGTAATCGCGTGTATGCGGCGTGGGGGGCGGCGCTGGAAGCGGCGCGCGAGACCCCGGCGGCACAGGTGCCGCTGCACATTCGCAATGCGCCAACCAAGCTGATGAAGGAGCTCGGTTACGGGGCAGGGTACTCGTACGCGCACTCAGCGCCCGAAGGGTACACGCCACAAGACTATCTGCCCGACGAAATTGCGGACCGGAAATTCTACGCGCCCACTGAGTTTGGCTTTGAGAAGCAGATCGCGCAGCGACTCGAGTGGTGGAGGCGGGTCAGAGAAACAACAGAGCTACAACAGAGAGACAACAGAGAGAAAACAGACGGGTAGGGACGGGGGAGGGGGCTTACACTTCGGCGATTACCAGCCCCTCGATGCGCGCGAACTCCTTCACGTTGCGCGTCATCAGTGCCGCGCCGTAGGCGAGGGCGTGCGCGCCGATCAGTGTGTCCAGTGCTCCGATGCGCTGTCCGCGCGCCTCGAGTTGCGCGCGAACCGAGGCCGCCACCTCGGCGGCTCGTGCGTCGAAGGCGCGTACCGTCACCGCGGCGAGCAGATCGGCCAGCCGCTTGTCCTCCCTGGCTCGATGCCGCGAGCGGTGGGCGCCATATCGCAGTTCGCAAAGTGTCACCGCGGAAATCCAGACGGACGCGATCGGCAGCGCCTCGAAGGCAAAGGGGCCATCCGCTGCACGGCGGCGCATGTAGTCCACGCAGACGTCGGTGTCGAGGCAGATACCGGCGGACTCGATCATTCCCAGTTCCGCTCGGGCCAGTCGTTGTCGCGCTCGCGCGCTTCCTTGATGGCGCGCTCGAATTCCTCCGAAACGCCCCCGGTCTCGCGGAAGTGCCTCGCGAGATCGCCCAACGTCTTGATGTGCGACATGTCGGTGCACTCGGCCGTGACCGGTCGAAGGACGACTTCGTCCCCCCGTCGCTCGATGCTGACCTCCTTCCCCGGCATCCTGAACTCCTTGGGCAGCCGCACGGCCTGACTGCGGCCGTTCATGAATAGCTTGGCCTTCTTCACCGAATCGCTCGCTGAATGGTATATACCAATAATAGATACCACAGGCTACCCGGTCAAGATTCAGGTGTAGAATACAAATCAGCCACGCCCTCCCGTCACCAATCCCATGCACATGACATCGATCTCGCGCCGCTTCGCGTTCGCCGCCGTCCTCCTCACGCTCGGCGCCGCCGGCTGCGCCCGAATGGCGCGGTCGGCGTTCCAGAACCCCGTGGTCGAGCTCAAGGACGTGGTGATCCGCGGCGTCGGCCTGCAGGGGGGAACGCTGGACGTGATCCTCGACGTGCAGAACCTCAACGACTATCGCATTGACGTGAGCAAGGTGACGTACACCGTCTATGCGGAATCGCTGAAGGTGGCCACGGGCGATGTCACCAAACTTGTGACGCTCGACAACAAGAGCCTCACGCAGGTGACGCTGCCGGTGAACTTCACGTTCCGCGAGGTGCAGCAGGCGGCGAACATCCTGCTGGCGCGAGGGAGCGTGAACTACACGGTGGAGGGCGACTTCACGCTCGCCACGCCGTTCGGGTCGATCACGCGGCCGTATCGAAGCAAGGGGCAGTACAGCTCGCTCGGCCGCTAGCTTTTCGCGATTAGACCGCGCGCACGCCAGGGGTTCGGTCGCTTCGACGGCGCGCACGGCAGGGATTCGCTCGCGCAGGCTCTCGGACCCTACGAGCGCGCTGCGCGCGCCGTCTATGGGTCCTGCGGCCGCCTGCGCGAACGAACCCCTGCCGTGCGCGCTGCCACGTGCGCCGACGAGCACCGCCGTTCGCGTTCTCAGTGTCGCGCGCGCTCTTACGCCGCGCCCGCCCTCGCAGGTCCGTGCAACGCGGCCACGACCGCCCCAGGGTCGTGCGCGACGACTCGCAGCAGCGCGAGCGCAGGGCCGTCCGGCACGCGGCGGCCCTGTTCCCAGTTGCGCAGGGTGGAGAGGCTGACGCCGATCATGAGGGCGAACTCGGCCTGCGTCTGGCCCAACTCGACGCGCAGACGCTTGACGTCTGCCCGGCGAAAGACGGTCACGCGCGACGGCTTCCGTTCGCCGCGGCGAATCTCGCCAGCCTGGCGGATGCTGGTCATCAGCTGTCGAAACGCGGCTGGCCTCACTTGAACTCCTGCCGTGCCAGCTGCGCCAGTGCGCGCAACTGCGCGTTCGTCGGATTCTCCAGCTCAGACTTCGAGTAGATGTAGAGCATGAAGCACGTGTCCTCGTCAGGGGCCCAGTAGTAGATCGTTCGCAAACCACCTCGCTTTCCGCGACTCGTCGAGCGCCATCGGAGCTTGCGAAGACCTCCGGTCCCGGGAATCAGCTGGCCCTGCGCCGGGCGGAGGATGAGCGCCAACTGGAGCTCGCGGTAGTGCGCGTCGCTCAGCAGGCGACGAAGGCTCGCCGTGAAGACCGGCGTCTCGACGAACCTCACGGAACAAGGTACGCCAATGGCTTACTCTCCGCCAGTCCGTAAGCAGGGGCCCCGAGTCGGGTTCGCATGCGTTACGATCACGCGTCGCGTCGCTTGTTCCGTCACCGGAATGCGGCGGCCGGTGCCGTTTTGCCTCAGTTTCCGCGGAAGGGGCGCGCGAACGGAGACGTGGGCCTGCCGCTGTGGAGGAAGAGGACTGCGGGGCTTTCTGCGCGGATGACCTAGAGTCCGGCGAAGAGCTCCGCAACGGACAAGACCAGCGGCGCCGACTCGGCGCGCGGGCGCCAGGTGAGGTCCGTCGTGCAGCGCTCGTCCGCCCGGCCGGGTCGCACCTGCAGCACCGCACGCTGCTCGGTATCCACAATCCAGTACTCGGCGGCGCCGCGGCGCAGATAGGCGGTGCGCTTCTGCAGATGGTCGAAGGACCGGGTGCTCGGCGACAGTACCTCGACCGCCAGCAGCGGCGCAGGATGCGATTCCCACGGCGCTGATGCCGTTCCCGCGGGGCCCGGCACGACGAGGACGTCCGGCTCCAGCGCGGTGCGATCGTCCACGATGACGCGGCCTGGCGAAAAGACGGCCCCCAGGCCCTCGCGCATCACGTATGCGCGCAGCGCGGCGCCGAGGGCGAGGCAGATGGCCTGATGCCGGCTGGATCCCAGCGGCGTCACGACGAGTGCCCCGTCGAGCAGCTCGTGGCGACCGTTGCGCCCCTCGAACTGGGCGAGGTCTGGGACCGTGAAGTGGTCGGCGGCGATAACCATGCCCATAGGGTACCTATCCTCGGCGAAGCCTGGCAAGGGCGCATGTCATACGAAGCGGCACACGTGCGTGCCGAGCGTCACCGAATTCGCGCTGCCGGCATCGATGGAACGCTGTCTTGGTCGGAGACGCGCACGGCGGTGGGTGCCCGCTTCGACCGCGCGCACGGCAGGGATTCGCTCGCGCAGGCTCTCGGACCCTACGAGCGCGCTGCGCGCGCCGTCTTGGGGTCCTGCGGCCGCCTGCGGGAGCGAACCCCTGCCGTGCGCGCTGCCACCAGCGCGAGCGAACCCCTGCCGCGCGCGCTAGCCGCTACGTGCCCCGCTTCCGCGCCGGGCGTTTGCGCGCCGGGCGCTTGCGCACCGCACGGGCGCCTGGCGCGCGCGTGACGGCCGGGGCCGGCTCCCGCACCACGGCGGTGAGGCGCAGGCCGAGGGCGTCCATGACGCGGAGCACGGTGTCGAAGCTGGGATTGCCCTCGCCCGAGAGTGCCTTGTAGAGACTCTCCCGCCCCAGCCCCGACCGGCGCGCAACGGAGGTCATGCCTTGTGCGCGCGCGATGTCACCAAGGGCGCCGATCAGGGCGCGTCCGTCGTGCCCAAATTCCTCGAACGTCGCCTCAAGGTAGAGCGCCATCTCGTACGGTGTCTTCAGGTAGTCGGCGACGTCCCAAGGAATGAGCTTGATCTTACTCTTGGAGATCAAGAGTGCAGCTTCTCGCGACAGCTTTTGCATGGGTGATGTCCTGAGATTGGCTCTGTTTGTCACCGCCTGCGAGGAGCAGGACGATCCGGGCGCCCGTCCTCATGAAGTACACTCGATATCCCGCGCCGACGTGCACACGCAACTCGAACACGCCGCTTCCCACCGAGGCGTAGTCTCCGGGGTTTCCTTCGGCGAGACGGCGGATGCGAGAGCGGATTCGCACTTGCGCCCGCTGATCGCGCAAGTCGTCCAACCAGGCACGGAACTCCGGCGTGGCGACGACTTCCAGTGAACTGCCCGTAGTGTATCGTATAAGATACATCGCGTCAATACTCGGTTGGCATCCAATTGCCAGGCTAATCCCCCCTGTCGTTGGCGTTGTCACCGGTTACTCGCCGCGCGCATCAAATCCCCGCAGTTGGTCTTCGCCCCCAGCGTTCCCAGGGCGGGCGGAGCCGATGGCGCCGAGCGCAGCAAGGCGCCCCGAGCGGCAGTGCGAGCGCACGGCAGGGGTTCTCTCGAGCAGGCGGCCGCAGGACCCATAAACGGCGCGCGAAGCGCGCTCGCAGGGTCCGAGAGCCTGCGCGAGAGAACCCCTGCCGTGCGCTCGCCGCGCCACACAGGATAGATTTGATGCGAGATGAAAGAAATCATTGATCTAAGCCCGCCCCAGGAACGCGCCATCCTTGTGGGGGCGCCCCTCAAGCGCGGCACCGCCAAGCTCCTCACCCAGGAGCACCTCGAAGAACTCGGCCGCCTCGCCGACACCGCCGGCGCCCTGGTCGTGGGCGAACTCACCCAGCAGCTCGACCGCCCCGACAGCGCCACCTACATCGGCAGCGGCAAGCTCGAGGAATTGAAGGAGCTGATCGCCGAGAAGGACGCGACGGTGGTGATCTTCGACGACGAACTCACCCCGGCGCAGGGGAAGAATCTCGAGGCGGCGCTCACGAAGCGCGTGATTGACCGCGCCGAGCTGATCCTCGACATCTTCGCCATCCGCGCGCGCAGCGCCGAGGCCAAGATGCAGGTGGAGCTGGCGCAGCTCGAGTACTCACTGCCGCGGCTCACGAAGTTGTGGAGTCACCTAGAAAAATTCAGGGGCGGGATAGGAGTGCGGGGTCCGGGGGAAACCCAGCTCGAGACGGACCGCCGGCTCGTTGGACATCGCATCCGACTGCTCAAGGAGCGGCTCGCCGAAGTGACAAAGAGCCGCGAGGTGCAGCGCAAGCAGCGGCGGAGCCAGTTCCGCGCGGCGCTGGTGGGGTACACCAACGCGGGGAAAAGCTCGATCCTGAAGGGGATGAGCACGGCGAACGACATCTTCGTCGAAGACAGGCTGTTCGCTACCCTGGATCCGCTGACGCGCGAAGTGAACTTGGGGACGGGGAAGGGTGCGGAGGTTCTCGTAACAGACACCGTGGGCTTCATTCGCAAACTCCCGCACGATCTGGTCGCGAGTTTCCGCGCGACGCTCGAGGAGACGCGGGAGGCCGACTTGCTGCTGCACGTGATTGACGCGAGCCACCCGACGTGGGAGGAGCAGCGGCTGGTGGTGGACGACGTGCTGGCCGAACTCGGCGTACACGACACGCCGGTCCTCCATGTGTTCAACAAGATCGACCAGTTGAGCCGGGACGAGGCAGAGGCACTGAAAGCTCGTATGGACAACCTGCTGCCGGGGAGCGTCTTCGTGAGCGCGGTGCGCCCCGGGGGGCTGGAGCCGCTGCGTGCGGCGCTGCTCGACGCGCGACGCGCCAGCCGTCCGATACGCGAGGTGCGGATGAGTCCGGGGGACGGCAAGCGGCTCGCCGAGCTGCATCGTGGCGCCGAGGTGCTCGGCCAGCACATGGACGACGAAACGGGCGAACTCGTCGTGCGCGTGCGCGCCGGAAGCGATTTGCTGGCGCGGCTCGGCCTGGGCTAGGGGGGCGCGGCAGTCCCGCATCTCCGACCGCGCAGGCTCTCGGACCTTCGGGCGCGCTGCGCGCGCCGTCTATGGGTCCTGCGGCCGCCTGCGCGGACGGAGATGCGGGCCTGCCGCTTGGGGGAGGGGGGACAGCAGTCCGCCGTCCGCTCAGCGCGCAGCTCCGGGGGTGTGCTTCGGCGCATACTGGAGGGGCATAAACGGAGCGCGCGCCGCCAGGCGCGCGCTCTCGAAGCCCCGAGAATTGCGCAGAAGCACACCCTCGGAGCTGCGTGCTTCTCCATCGCGCTTGCATACACTGGTACTAGGTACTATACTAATCCATGCCGCGTCGCCTCGGCACCCAGTTCCTTGAGTTCGTGTACCTCGCTCCGTACGAGCGTCACGCGCGCGCAACAATACCCGCTGACGTAGAGCGGGCTTTTGAGGCGCTGGTGATCGCCAATCCGGATGTGGGCGACGTGGTGCCGGGCCTGGGTGGTGCACGCAAGGTCCGCGTGGCGACACCGGGACGCGGCAAGCGCTCGGGGGCGCGATTTCTCTACTTCTTGAGACTCTCACGCGGTCGTGTATACGTTTTGACCGCATACACCAAGAACGTGCAGGCGGATCTCACGAATGAGCAACGGAAGCGAATCCGCCAGATTGTTTCCGAGTTGAGGTAGTCAATGACCAAGCTGCGAAAACTGGGTGACGAGGTCGTGGAGGCGTTCGAGCAACTGCGCGACCTCGAACAGGGCAGGACGGGGCGCCGCGTACGCGTGCGGCGCGTCGCGCGCACGGCACGCGACAGCACGGTTGCCGCAGCTCCCGAGTATTCGTATTCGCGCGTGAGCAAGCTTCGGTCGCGCCTCAAGCTGTCGCAGTCCGTGTTTGCCCAGGCGCTGAACGTGAGCGCGGAGACGGTGCGGTCGTGGGAGCAGGGGAAGCGCCAGCCCGACGGCGCGGCGCTGCGCCTCCTCCAATTGACGGAGAAACGCCCGTCGATCCTGTTGTCGATGGTCCGGGAGAAGCCGGCGGCGCCCTATGTCGCGAGGCGGCGGCAGGCACCGCGCGGAAAGTAGAGCGCCTCACGCGTCACCATTCCATTGCACCCCTCCCCCGACGTGGCGCGGCAGGCCCGCATCTCCGACCGCGCAGGCTCTCGGACCCTCGGGCGCGCTGCGCGCGCCGTCTATGGGTCCTGCGGC
>Ga0209514_10000581_pt1 | contig 72991 bp, 79 predicted proteins | sample Subgrocontami58m_FD_187452 | JGI IMG/M metagenome (GOLD analysis project Ga0209514, IMG submission 187452) | Subsurface groundwater microbial communities from S. Glens Falls, New York, USA - GMW37 contaminated, 5.8 m (SPAdes) (version 3) | ecosystem: Environmental > Aquatic > Deep subsurface >... | reverse complement strand
CTTGAGAGTCAGAATATTCTTCTTTATTTCTATCTTTTTCATAGAGCTCTAAAGAGCTCTTAGTTTATAAATCTTTCTATTCCTTTAAGATATTCAAAATTAGAATTATCTTAACTTAATGACATTGCCTTTTAAGGTGTGGTCGCTTCTTGAGCACAGAGAATTGCTGGATTTTGCAACATCAAGAATGCTTTGAATTCGCATTCTTGAGTGCGCTCAGGAACTGAAAGTTCCTGACGTTCTCTGGTCAGAGGACTCTACAATCCAAAGAGTCCTCTGCATCCAAAAACGAGTGCCTCCCCAAACCGCACTCGTCAAGGACAGCAGTCCTCGAGGTTTTAAGGTGCGGAGGGCGCATCGTTTTTTTGATATAAATCTATTTAAACATTAAATATTCGAATTATTAATGTATATTACTCTCTGTTCGAGTGCCTCTTTCTTTGACCGCTTGCATAATCTGAGTCAGGCAATTGAGCGGCAAGGATACGGTGTTTATCTGCCTAGTATGAAAGATTATTCTGCTACAAATTATCAAGAAAACGCATTTGTTAAAATTCAAAATAATCTTATCAAAGAGCATTTTAGGAAGATTGACTTGTCAGGAGCAATTTATGTCGCTAATTACGACAAGAATGGAATAAGTGGATATATTGGTGGCAATTGCTTTCTGGAGATGGGAAAGGCATTTGATAGAGACATACCGATTTTTCTTATGCAACCTGTTCCAATCGAGATGAGCTATCGCGATGAATTGCTTGCACTTCAGCCAATTGTTATTGGAACAGACTTTAATCTTTTGAATACGCCCCTCAGAAATAAACTATAACTCTTTTTTCTGTCACGAAATACTTATAAAGTTGTCTTCTTCGGAAACAAGATGAAGAAGAGGTTACAGTTTAACGCACAGGGAAAGTTAGTTGGCGTCGATAATTCTGTGCAGTGGCTAAATAATTCTGATTCTGGCGAAGATAGCTCTGACAGCGAAGTTGAAACACTCAAGCGTTCTGATTCTTTAAGTTTCTTGCAGCAGCAGCGCACAATTGAGCCTATTATGGACGAGTCGGGATGGAGCTTACATAATGAAGGCAAGAAACTTGCGCCACTTGCATTTTCAAATGGGAAGACACAGGAAGATGTGGTAAACGAAGTTGTAGAGTTGATTAATCAGGGGAAAAAGATTATTCTTATACATGGCGTTTGCGGTACTGGAAAGTCTGCGATAGCCTTGAATATCGCGAGGCGGCTTGGAAAAACTTCAATAGTAGTTCCTGTAAAGGGCTTGCAAAGACAGTATGAAGATGATTACACTAAGAAAAAATATTTGGTGAAACCCGATGGGCATCGTTTGAGCATTGCAATGATTACTGGACGTGAAAATCACGATTCTATTATCAAACCAGGTGTTAGCTGTGCGGACCCTTTCTTGCCAGATACCATAAAAATTGCAGACAAGAACTTCGAGATGCTTCGTGATTATTACTTAGACAATCCTTTAATATCTCATAAAGTTGAGCCCACTGCAAAGAATCTCAAGCGCATATCAATTGCTCCGGCTAATCCCTATTGGAGTCCAATTGCCCCAGCAGATTATGAACTTCCTTTGAAAGATGCGCGTAAAAAGCTTTACAGCGGTTTATGCGGTAAAGATTTTATATTTTATCATAGAAGAGAGGGATGCTCTTACTATGACCAGTACCAAGCTTATATTGACGCAGATGTAATAATCTTTAATTCTGCAAAGTTTCTGATTGAGACAGCACTTGACAGGAGACCTGAGACAAAAGTAGATATTATAGATGAGGCTGATGAATTCTTAGACAGTTTCTCGGCTCAGGAAGAGTTGAATCTTAGCCGCCTGATGAGTGCGCTTCAGCAACTTTATCCTGAGCGCTTGGATGTCAGAGATGATATAGATGAGATTATTGCACTAATAAAACTTGAAGAGCAGCGTGTTAAAGCAATAGGCATTGATGAGTCTAAGATTTTTGAAAGCAGTGAGACTAAGATTCCTAAAATTGTTTCATTATTGCTAAAATCTCCTGAGCTTGCTGCTGAAATATCAATCGATGAACTTAACTATGCTAACACTGCACTTGATGTGGCTGCTACTTTTAAAGATTTTATGAGCGACACTTATGTCACTTATCGTAGAAACGAAGCCGATTTACTGGCGTATCTGGTGACTACTAATCTTTCCCAGAAATTTGCCGAGCTACAGGAGAAAAGTAGTGCTCTAGTCTTGATGTCAGGAACTTTGCATTCACGCAAGGTTTTGCATGAGATATTTGGCATCAAAGATTTTCAGATTGTTGAAGCCGAGACCTTGCAGCAAGGAACGATTGAGATACATAAGACCGGGCAGGAATTGGACTGCAGATATTCACAAAGGACAGCTAATAAGGGATACCGGGAGCAATATGTGAAGTCTTTAACTGCGGCAATTCAGAAAGCTCGTAAGCCTACTCTTGTGCATGTGCATGCCTATGATGACCTTCCGACTGAACAGGAGTATTCATTATACGGTCTTTCTGGCATCATGACGCGCGAGCAACTCATTTTACAACAAGGGCAGGATAAGACTGGGAAGCAAATCGCAAAATTTAAGGCAAAAGAGATTCCCGTACTCTTCACGACTAAATGTGCACGCGGAGTGGATTTTCCAGGAGATATATGCAATTCTGTTGTTTTCACCAAATATCCTAACCCTAATGTGAGCGGAATATTCTGGCAAGTTTTGAAGCGCACACATGAGACTTATTTTTGGGATTTTTATCGTGATAAGGCATACAGAGAGTTTTTGCAGCGTTTGTATCGGGCAATTAGGTCGAAAGAAGACCATGTTTTTGTTTTGTCGCCAGATATACGTGTTGTTGACGCAGTTAGAGAGTTACAAATGCAGAATGGGAAGAAGTAACTTCAAGCCTCTCTGTCGTATTAAAGGGTCATTTTAAAATTAACTCCTTTTTTGTCGTATTTGGGTGATTGAGACTTTGTTTGAGTAAGCCTAACCATCTGTTTCTGCCTAAATTAATATCTATAGCTAAGGACATTAGCATTCGACCGTTCTGTCGTTAGCTACCTCAAGGATTAAAAATCCTTGATGGCACTCAAGAATTCTCAGAATTCTTGATGTCAAGGGAAAGATGTACTACTTTGGTCAATTACTTACGTCTTTCACTATATCTCTGCTACTTGGGAAGGCGTTGCTCCATTCAGAGCCATGTGTTTCTTAATGAAATTGTGATAAAGCCTAAAGGCATCACTCCATTGCTGTGCTGTCTCTTAAAAACTACTCCAAAAACGGAAGCAATCACTCCAAAAATAGAAGCATTTATAAATAATCATAAATTACTCATACCACAGTGAAGCCTGAAGATAAACTTTACAGAGCCTATTTTGAAAGTAAGAAAAACATTCTTTATTTCAATGAAATAAAAGAATTATCAAAACTATCAGACAGCTCGTTAACAAACACATTAAACAAACTCACAAAAAACAATACCTTAACACAAGAAAAAACCAAATCAAACACATTCTATAAAATAAATAACAAAAAACTCTTTGCCCTAAAATTTTCTGAAATAGCAATACAAGAATTCAATAAGCTAAACACTGGAGTAAAAACTCCGTTAAGAAACTTCTTGAAAAATATTCCTAAAGAAACTTATACAATTGTTCTTTTTGGCTCTGCATCAAGAAAGGAAGAACAGAAAGGAAGCGACATAGACATTTTGGTAATAGCAAATGAAAAGATAGACTTGACCAATAACAAAAAAGAAGCAGAAATAACCTCAAAACACCCAATATCCATATTTCAAGCAACAATAGAACAATTCTTAAAAAACAAAGATGATGTTATCATACAGGCAAGAAAGACAGGTTTTCCTATCTATAAAGAACAAAACTTTTACGAGGTGGTTTTAGATGAATATTGATAAACTGTTTTTAGATAAAGAATATTTGGAAAAAGAAATAGACTTCTTCATAACTAAAAAGCATATCAAAAATATTGATTCTAACCCAGAATTAGTAAAATCTCACCTAAAAAAAGCAAGGCATAATCTAGAATTTTACAAATTGAATAAAGAACACCATAAATTCAATGACTGGCTTATTGTAACTTTATACTACTCTTTATATCATTCGGCTTTAGCTCTCATCACAAACAAAAATTATTCATCAAAAAACCACTATGCAACCATTCTCATTCTGATTAAAGAATACTCAATAACAAAGGACGAAGCAAAATTATTAAATGAGCTTTCAATAAATAAAGAAGATGCTGAGCTTTACACCACCCTTAAGGAAGATAGGCATGATGCAAGTTATACCACAAATATTAAATTCAGCCAAGAAATAATAAATAATTATGAATCTAAAGTTATAGATTTCATCAATAAAACAGATGAATTAATCTCAAAATGAAAACATTATGTTAAGAAAAAAGAAGAAACTGCTCAAATGCAGTTATTTCATTATTTTGAATCATCACCCGTAGATGCGACAGAGAGCGTCAAGCATACGTTTAAATAATTCATTCTCTTATTCAAAATAAGAAGGAGGTGTAAATGGTACGCGAAAAAACAGTACAAAAGACTGGTCGGGCGCTGGCAACACTTGTTGCAATAGCTATGTGGATTACAGGCATTCTAGTTGCGTTGGCGGTCGGTTTCGGCATGACTTCTGGTGCCTTGAGTATTCCTTGGTTGCCCGATGTGCTTACGATGACTGCCGGATGGATTGTCGTTATTCTGATGATTCTAGGAGTTATACTGGCAATTGTCGATAGAATTACGGCTTAAGCATAATCTGCTTTTCTTTTCTATTGCTTGGAAGCTTAAAGATTTTCTTATAGTTAACGACATTAACATCTGACCGTTCTGTCGTTAACTATCAAGGGAAAGACGTACATTATTGGTTAATTACTTATGTCTTTCACTATAGATTGGGCTTTAACATTTAATTGCATGTTTCCGGGATTAAGTGATATACACATCACTAATGAGGCTGCCCGGATTCATAGGTTCAGGAATCCGCGCATAGCTAATGAGGCTGCCCGGATTCGCACCGGGGTCGCGAGCACCCGAGGCTCGAAGGCTAACTAAACTACCCCACAGCCCCCTATCTTCTTTGCAAAATAAAGTTTATAATCCTTTATTTTATAAGAATTTATATTTCTCCCCAATAGATTTTTAATGTTCTTTTCTTACCTATAGTGTGATGAAAAGAGTTGTAGTTCTAGGCGGAGGGTTTGCAGGCACATGTATCGCACTTAGACTTCAGAAGTCTTTTGCAGTTACATTGATTGACAGTAAAAGTTACTTTGAATTCACTCCTAGCATTTTGAGAACTATTGTCGAGCCAGACCATTGGAATAAAATTAGAGTTTTGCATAAGGCTTATTTGCCTCATACTAGAGTTATTCTTGGAGTTGTTTCTAGAGTGAATAAACGGTATGTGCAAGTTGGGAATGAAAGAATCTCTTTTGATTATTTAGCAATTTGCTCGGGATCAAGTTATAACTCCCCAATTAAGGAACAGAATGTCATATTGCCTATGCGTGCAAGACATTTGGTTGAGGCGCATAAGTCTCTCGAGAAAGCAGAAAGTGTGCTGATTATTGGTGGAGGTCTTGTAGGTGTTGAGCTTGCTGCGGAAATTATAACACATTATCCAAACAAGAGAGTGAGCATTATCCATCCGCATCGTTCGCTTATACCTAGAAATAATCATAAATCACAGATATATGCAACACGATTCCTGCAAAGACACGGTGTAAATATTGTTTATAATGACAAAGTAATAGAGAACAAGCACGGTGTGTTTCTGACTGAAAAAGGGAGAAAATTGAATGCAGATATTGTGTTCCTTTGTACGGGCATAACGCCGAACTTCTCATTCCTGAAGGGTGATTTCGCTTATGTACTGAATAAAGTTAATCAAGTGCGAGTCAATAAGCATTTACAAGTTAGTGGTTGCTCGAATATATTCGCAGCCGGAGATATTACAAATATTGCTGTTGAAAAAACCGCGCAGAACGCTGAAAAGCAAGCAGAGATTGTCGCTGCAAATACATGTGCTCTTGAGCAGAGAAAGCCCTTGATTTCTTACAATCAAAGTCACACTCCCCAAGTTATCAGTTTAGGTAAGAGAGATGGCATCTTTGAATTTGGAAGCACAACTATTACCGGTTTTATGCCTGTTTTATTGAAGGTATTGATTGAGAAACGTGAGATGTGGCGCCGTGGCGGTTTTTTAAAGTAAGTGCAAGGCGTTTGTAGGTATCAAATACACAACCTATTTCACACTGAACTATATCGAGGGAAATAAGTTTTCGGATTTTTTTCACTCGATATGTCAAGAATTACGTTTGCGCAAACTCCCTGCTTTAGCTCGCGAGCAAAAGTAATTCTTGAGTGCTCTCAGGAACTGAAAGTTCCTGAAGGATAGGAAAAGAAAGATACGAAAATTAGTTTCTTTTCCTATAGAGAGCTTTGAATAACCCTCCATTTTGTAGTTCTAAGAGGGTTTTCAAAGCGGCTCGATAGAGGACTTTAGGGGTTTTTCAAAGTCCTCTATATTCTCTGAACAAAACAACTTGAAGAAGTTTATAAGTATTCAGATTTAAACCAGATTATGGAATCTTAGAAAGTCTTCAAGTTCGTTAATTATTTTATTATTTGGCACCCGATGATCATCTAAGTTTCTTCTCCAAATAGCTTTATCATTTTTATCTGTAACTAAGACTGTATCCCAATATAACCAGAGCATAGATCCATCTTTGAATATTCCATCTCCGTATTTTTGAACTATTCTTCCTCTAGTTTCGGCTCTTGTTTTTGGAGGAGTGTTCATTGCATCTTCCGCCTCTTTTTGAGAAACCAGTTGTTCTATCCAACCATCTTGTAAAGTCTGATAGAATAAACCATTCGGGTCGATTCTATGATAATCTAAGGTTATACTTTGAATTAATGGGTTGTCGAACCCTAGACCGTCTGATCCTAAAATCTTCTCAATGAGATACTTCTTTGTAACCCAGTCAAGTCTTCCAGCTAATGCGTATGGCTCTTCTTTAATTCTCTCTAACTTTACAATAGTATCTCTGAAAATATCAAGCACACAATTTCTAAAAGAATCTTGACCGTATAACTCTGAACGCATTACCTGCTCGTATGTTCTTAAAACAGAAGTTACTTTCCTGAAATCTGCAGGAGTACCTTCTAAAGTCCAATCCTCATGTTTACAACAAATATGATCTAGGTCTTTTACTGCTAAATCACAATTTATATCAGTGTAATAGGAAATTTTCGGAAGAAGTTTTGCTTCGTACAATGCCAGCACACATCGCATTAGTTCTTGTTTCATTGCTAACGCACTCTGGCACATATTTGCATCGTTGCTTATATTATGAAATCGATGCCAACCGTGAAGTCCGGTTAAAGTTTCTTCTCTAGTATTAAGTAATCCTCTTCCTTTTCCTACTTCTCTTGCATCTGAAGAAAAAGCTTGCTGCATAAATGACCTTCTTTGTGAAACTTCATACTGCCCGTCTGGATATTGGTATCCTGCGCCGGTAATAATCTTTTCAACTACTGCCCAGAGAAGAAGAGGCTCTAGTGTTTCCTCTGAAGGTTGGAATTTTATGCTAAAACTCTGATGGGCTCCAAAACTTACTTTGCTGTCTCTATTCATTTTATAAATTAACGAAGTGTACTCGTCTCCAAAAACTTTTAGTGCAAGCAAGTCCATCGCTCGGTCTTGTTTAATTAGCTCTCTCGTGTCCAGACATTCAGGGGTGCTTCCCTCGAGATGCCCCATGTCAATATAAAATACTCCTCCATTTTCTAAATTTCTCCAGAAAGACCATGTAAGATTAATACTTTCTTCACCTGATGGAGCAGATAGCGTTCTTATTTGAGAAATCTTTCCGCTGATGTATCTATCTCTTTCATCTTCACTTTCTATCTCTGGAAACTCTATTGCATATTCATGTTCAAGCCCCTGTACTCTTCCTTCTAAAGTTGGTCTAGGCAGGGGATTATAAAATCTCTTTCTGAAAAGTCTTCTTGAAAAACCCATAACTTAAAAGAAATTAGGGTATTTTTAAAGATGCTGGTAATCTTGCTTTCCAATAACTTTCTTACCATGCATATACGGAACAAGAACTTCAGGTATTAAGACACTACCATCTGATTGCTGATAGTTCTCAAGGATTGCAACCATTGCTCTGGAAGTTGCAATAGCAGTATTATTTAGAGTATGGGCATATCTGCGTTCGCCTTTTTCATCAGTGAATTTAATATTAAGACGGCGCGCCTGTGCTTCTTCCATGTTTGTTACAGAGGTTATCTCAAAATACTTCTTCTGAACCGGGCTCCAAGCCTCTAAGTCTGCACCTTTTGCTTTTATATCGCTTAAATCGCCTGAACAGGATTCCAGTTCCCTTATGGGGATTTTGAGATTCCTGAACAATTCCTTCGATAAATTAAGTAGTTCATCATAGAACTTGTATGAATCTTCTGGTTTGCATATAACAATCATTTCTTGCTTATTGAACTGGTGAGTCCTGAATATGCCTTTTTGATTTATTCCATGACTTCCTATTTCTCTCCTAAAGCACATGCTGCAACCTGTTATTTTAATCGGGAGTTCTTTGTAAACTAAGGTTTTATCTATGAACATTCCAATCAGCGGGTGCTCTGAAGTTGCTATTAAGAAAAGGTCTTCTCCTTCTATCTTGAATGACTGTGCTGCGATATCCGCGCTTGAATAAACTCCCTTTAGTATATCTTCTCTAATCATCAAGGGTGTCTCAACATATTCATAACCTTTTGAGACCATGAAATCTCTCGCGTAATTTATTAACGCTTGGTTTAGCAATGCCAAATCTCCCTTAAGGAAATAAAAACCTGTGCCAGAAGTCTTAGCAGAAGAATCGCAATCCAGTATGCCAAGACCTTCTCCAATTTCTACGTGATTTTTAATCTTGAAATCAAACTCTCCGGGCTTTCCTATTACTTCGTTAACTACGTTCTGCGAGGAGTCCTTGCCTGTGGGTACTGATTTGTGTAAGATATTTGGTATCTTCTTCATTATTTCATTTATCTCTTTTTCCAATTTATTCGTTTTAAGCTCTATTTCTGCAATTTGTTCTGGAATCTCCGAGGCTTTCTTCATTAACGACTTAACGTCCTTTTTCTTCTTTTTAGCCTCACTTATTTCCTTAGAAACCTTATTTCTTTCTGCGCGTAAATTGTCCGCTTCACCTTTTAGTTTACGCCATTCTGTATCTTTTTTCAGAACTTCGTCAACTAGGGGAATCTTTTCCTCCTGAAATTTCTTCTTTATGTTGTTCTTTACTATCTCTGGATGTTCCCGAATGAGCTTTATGTCAATCATGCTGAAAGCAGTAGAGGGGGATATTTAAAAGTTGCTTTGAGTGTGATTGCTAAAGTCTTTCAAAGATTTTTACTAATAAACTGAATTATCTTTTCCTTTTTTCAATTGGTTATAATGCTCTTTGCCTAATTTTTGGTAGTCTTTCTTGTTCATATTGTGCTGTTGAATTAAGTGCGAGGCGTATTGACCTCCAAGATGGTGCGGAATAAGAACATAATCTACTCCTGCTTCATATAAATCAAAGGCTGTGCGGGGTTGTTCTGCTGTTGCGATAAAAACTGCTTCTGACCTTGACTTTTTCAGGCGCTCTTTTATAGTAAGGTTTGAAGCTTCATCAGGGATTGTCGAGATAATCATCTTAGCTTTTGCTAGCGGGATTTCAGTGAGGAAATCGGGGTCCCCCCCGTCCCCATATATGCAGTTGATTTTCTCTTTTGCCAGAGCTAAGATTGTTTTAGGATTGTAATCTACTATGACAAATGAAAGTTTCATTGTTTTGAGCTTTTCTACTATCTTATATCCTATCCTGTGATATCCGAAAAGCACAACATCATAATGCTTATCGTTCTGATGGTCTGGTTTATTGTTTTTTCCTTCGAACATGACCAGAAGATGAGATATTTTACTGAAAATCGAGTGCGCATAGTAAATACTATAACTGCTTGCTCCTATAGTTATTACTGCAATTAATATTACAAGACTCATAATCTCTTGACTTAAATGTCCTAGCGTGAAACCGAGCAGAGTTATAATCAGCGAGAATTCACTGATTTGTGCAATACTTGAGCCTGCGAGGAAGTTAGTTCTTTTTCTATATCCAAAAAAGCGGAGAACTGTCATAACTATTATGGGCTTTCCTATTACGACAAATAAAGAGAATAATATTGCATTTTTTATCAATCCTAGATTAATGTCTCCCGCAAGTTGGCTACCAAAGAAAACGAAAAAGAGGACTACAAAGAAATCACGAAGCGGCTTCATTTTACCGCTCAATTCTAGAGTATACTTACTTGAGGCTAGCGACATGCCTGCTATGAGTGCACCTATTTCAAGCGAGAATCCCAGAGCGTCAAAGAGAGTCGCAAGAGAGAGCGCCCAAGCGATGCCGAAAAGGAACAATGCTTCTTGATTACGAGCCAGATAGTCCAGTATGCGTGGCAGGATTACTCCTGACAGCATTAAGACACCCACGCTTGCTCCTAGTGCAATACCCATCTTTCCAACTAGCCAGAGCATGCTTCCCTGATGTTCTACAAGAGGGATTGCCATCAACGCAAGAGCTGCCACGAAATCTTCTACTATGAGTATGCCTAGCGCAATGCGTCCATGTAGAGTGTCAATCTCTTTTTTGTCAGATAATATTTTGACAACTACAACTGTGGATGAGAATGCTAGGGCTACACCGATGTATAATATCTCATTGCTGCCAAATCCTATACCTAAAGCAATCAAAGCACCGATGCCTCCTGTTAAAATAATTTCTGCTACGCCTGCAATAGTTGCTACACCTCCAATCTCTTTAAGTACGCGAAAATCGAGCGAAAGTCCGACAATGAATAAGAGAAATGCCACACCTATATGTGCGAAGACTTGAATAAGTTCCGAAGCTGCTGCGTCATTACCAATAAAACTTCCCAGAGCAGGACCTAGGGCAACTGGGCTGATAAGAATGCCTGCAATCAAGTAGGCAATCAAAGGCGGTTGGCGAATCATTCTGGCGATGACTGTTAGAATTGCAGCGATACATATGATTATACTGATATAGAGCAACACCTCCTGTGCCATTGTCCCTTTAAATCACAGACTTTTAAATATCTTCGCTCTTCCTGTAATTTTCTATGCCAAATAAGTTTCAACATTTATTCTATTGCATTCAATGCAAAAACTTAAAAGTGCTTTTCTGTTTTACACTTATAGAGAATTTGGTACAATCAAATTCTCTAATGGATAATTAGGAAAACAGGAATCCAATCAACCTAATTATCCACAATCATACTCATCCCGCTTTTGGCTGGGATGAGGGGCTCATCGCACGCGGCGCGGTGAGCCCACTCTTAGTTTAGAACAGTGTTTTTATTATGTCCAATAAATTTCTATTTCTATATTGAGGACAATAAGATGAGTTTTTCATATCTCGATAATCTCTAAGCGCCTGCATTTGTGCTTTCGGAGAGCGAAGCTGTTGATTTTTCGCATATTTACCCCATTGCTCGAAAGTCAACCAAGCAAGATTCTTGATTTCCTTAGGGCGTACGATATGTGGCTCCTTTTTTGGTCTGACTGCATAGGCTATAGAGAGCTTTGAATAACCCTCCATTTTGTAGTCCCAAGAGGGTTTTCAAAGCGGCTCGATAGAGGACTTTAGGGGTTTTTCAAAGTCCTCTATATTGATTATATCATTTCCTCTATCACTGATGAATCGATAGATACCTATTGGGTAAAGAATGGTAATTTCACTGCCAATTTCTTCACGCATTTCTCTTTCAAGCGCTTTTTTGTCATGTTCTCGGTGTTCTACTTTTCCTGCAGGAAGTCCCCATTTTCCGTCTTTTACCATCTGGAGAGCAAGGTATCTCTTTTTTCTGTCAAGAACCCTCCCACTAAAACAATTGTCGTGTCGTGGTTCTTGAGCACAGTCAAGAATTACATTTGCGCAATCCCTCTCTTTAGTTCGTGGGTAAGCAAAGGTAATTCTTGATGTTTCAATAATGGCAGAAACTGTGAGTTTGTACTCCATTACTAGAAAGAACCTGTTTGTTTTAAGAATATTATTGTGATTGAACTATAGCAAACGCAAAAACTACGAAAATTAAATGCGTTTGCTATAAAAGACAGTTTAGCCTAAACTTTTGCGTTTTCTGTGTAAAATAGGGTACAGCTCATGAGGGAAAGTGCAAAAGTTTAGTTAGCACAAGGTTTAAAAAGCATTTTCGATTCTGGGAGTAATGGCAAAAGTAAGAATCAAACTTGCAAGCATAGACATTGATGCTTTAAATCCTGTTATCCAGAGCATTAAAGATATTACAACGAGGGCAGGCGTAATTATGCGCGGACCTATTCCAATACCGACGCGTCGTCTTAAGGTAACGACTCGCAAGTCTCCATGTGGTAATGGAACAGCAACATTTGATCGTTTTGAGATGCGTGTGCACCGTCGCATCATCGATATACCTGCCGAAGATAGAATATTACATCCCATCATGAAGCTGCAGATTCCCCGTTCTGTACAGATTAAGATTGAGATGAAGAGTTGAGCTGATTTCCTATCTGGCAAATCAAAAAAACGATGTGCCACCCCACCTTTCAAGGAGGGTTTGAATAGGCGCTCGTTTTTTGGATGCTGAGAAAACTTTTAGTTTTAGAGGTGTTCAGGAACTCTGTTCCTGACACTCAAGGAACAACTCTAGCTTAAAAGTTGGAGTTTTAGTCAAGTTCCTTGACATAACAAAACATTGCGGAAATTAAAGTTATTCGCTATAATAATATATATTCTCAATTTGTATAATCTTTATATACTTCCGTTTAGATTATTTTATTGTGAAAATAAAAGAGGCGCTTGTTGTAAAAAGGGAGCATTTGTTTAGAGATAAATACTTTCAGGGTTTTCTTCCTGTGCAAGAACATGATTATATGCCAATCATTTTACGAGAGCATATATATCATCCACGGGGAAATTTGCTTGAGAACAATGAACTACTTCAGCAAATAATACCTTATGTTTGGATTTTAAATCCAAGAGATAAGAAAGTGTTTGCTTATCGTCGTGCGGCAAATCAAGATTATGGCGAGGCTAGACTGAGAAATAAGTGGTCATGTGGTTTAGGAGGACATATAGAACGACAAGATTCAGGCGACCCTATTCAGCTTGCTATGATGCGTGAATTAATGGAAGAAGTCAAAATAGATGTTTACCCTAGCCCAAGAATCGTTGGATATCTCAAAGATGATAATGGTGATGTAGAGAGAGTGCATTTTGGAATTGTAGCAATTGCCGAGACTCTTAGTAATGTCGAAAAAGGAGATGATGAGATGGCTGAAGGCAGATTCATGAGCATTAGCGAGATAGAGAATTTGTTCACACATCCTGATAATCAGATTGAAGCCTGGACATTATTAAGCTGGCCATTTGTTAAGAATTATTTGTTATCTTTGCAATAGATTTCTCATCTTTATCTTGAATGCTTCGCCTTCACGTGTTAATTTCTTTCCTTTTTCTGGATTTTCGCGGTCAATTGGTACAACGAAACCTACTCCAGTGTAATTCTCAGCATTATCTAATTCATCAACTTTGGCGAGTACGCCATTTTTTATTAATCTACTAATGAGTTGTTGCTCTTTAACGCTTAGATGCATGCTATTGATGACATATTCTTGTATCGCCCTATATGCTTTCGGTGTATGTGCTTCGACTGCTCGCGCCACTAGTGTTGCATAATCTCTTATTTCTTTTTGCGCATGTCCATCTAGTCGTAACCTTAGAAAATGACCCAGATTGTGCGTGTCTCCTGTACGCCAGCGTTTTGTGTAAAAACCCACTCCTTTTGAAAAACGGACGATTTCTTCTGAAGCTCCGAGATTACGAAGCTTAACTGTTGTTTCTCTTTCCATATGAAGTGTTTTAGTAAGCAGAGCTTGTGCAGTCTTTTTATCTTTCTCCTCCATTTCCTTGCCACGTCCCTGTCGATTTTGTCTATCTTGATATTTCATCTCGCTTTCTGGCACTTCGTAGAATTGAGAACCTATTGGTACATATCCCATAAATCCATGATTGTCCAGAGTTCTATGCCTTCCTGCTTGCCTTGGGTCGATGAATACTGGAGTTTTGCCTTCGAAGGCAAGTTCGCACATTTCAATTGGAGAAGTATGCAAGTCTCTTACCAGACCCTGAGTCAGACTATTATCGTCCTGAAGAGTTTTTGTACCTGCTCCGTAACTGGTACGGGCAGCTTGTGCAAATGCGCTGTCATCCCCCATATAATCGACAACTTGAAACTCGCCATGATTAAGAAATTTTTTTGGTTGGAAAAGCAATTCTTCTAGAGTTAGGACGGTGACTCGTCTTGTTTCTTTTTGTTGCCATGCTGGTGGGCTAAGAGAAGCATCGACTATTACATCATCTGAAGGCATTGTTAAATTAATTTCTCTATGACTGCCTTCATATGTGAGTGCGTGCCATGTATAGGGAGCAACTGCTTTCGCAAGTTCTGCAACTTCTTCTATGCATCGCTTTGTGTGCGGAGATTTTGTTCTACGATCATTATAGATATTTGCAAGAGAAAGTAAGTCTATCTTCCAGAAAAATTGGGTGTCATTATCAATTCCAAGACCAATACGTGAGAGCTCGCGGGCGAGATCAATACTTATTAATTTTTGATAATCTTCATAAGCTCCCTTTCTATTTTCGACAAGAATTTTGTGAATCTCTTCTGCCCTTTCATATATGTCTAATTTTTCATTTCCTTTCAATTGTATAGATATTTCGTCTTTGGAAGGTATTCGTGCTGAGTTTATCATAACTGAGTATCTTCCTGAATATTCATTAACACTCGCTCTTGGTTCATAGACAAAAGTGAGAGCTGTTTCAATTGGAACACGCATACTTATTTTTAGCTGTACCGATTTGAATGGCACACTTATTCCCAATGCTGCAAGATGATAAATAAAATCTTTTTGTTCTGGCTTTTCTGAGAAAATATCTCTGCCAAATCCCATTGTTGCAACGCGTTCGACTGTATCATCACTTCCCATATAATCAACTAGTTCGATTGTACTTTCGTTGCCTTTTTGACCTATTTCATACACACGATATAGTTCTTTTTCTGCCCTGCTGGAGACTGCACGCTTTGTCATAGAAACACCAAATGGTGCTCTCTCTTTTTGCTCATCACTCATTTTTCTTTTAGACTGCTTTCCTATTTAAACATCCTGCGTCTGCAATATATGCATTTGAGTAGCGAGATGCTTTTTAAGCAGAGAGATAAATAAGTTAAATGAGAAGTGAACATTTGTTTATTGTTTTCGAGGGTATTGATGGTAGCGGGAAGACTTCACAGATTGAACGTTTAGCGTGTCATATTCGTGCTAAGGATAAATATCAAGATGTTCTCTTGACTCGGGAGCCAACATGGCGTTCGACTGAACTACAAGAGAAGCTGCGCGGGGAAAAAGATGCTTTTTCTGATGGGGCGCGGATGGCTTCTCTTTTTGTTCAGGATAGAAAACTCCATACTTATAACCAGATTATTCCCGCACTGGAACAACAATCATTTGTTTTGTGTGATAGATATGCAATGTCAACATGCGCTTATCAATCGGCGCAGAATGTACATATGGATACATTGCTCTCTTATCACGAAGCAGCAAGTACTCGAACTCCAGATATTACTTTTTATGTTAGTGTTCCGCGCGAGGTTGCAGAACAGCGTATGATTAAGAGGGGTGCGCCGCTTGAAAAATTTGAGAAGAATACAAAGTTCACTGACTTGTTGATTGCACAGTATAATTGGCTTGCCGTACAAAGCTTTTCTGACGAGCGCGTAAAAAAGGTTATTGGTTCTGTTGTAAAAATCGATGGCACGCAGTCAATTGACGATGTAGAACTTGATATTATTGAAGTGTTTGAAGCCAAGTATCCTTCTTCTTAGGTTTCTTGGTTGAGCGGTAGGTTTATAATATATTTTTTCAAAGAATACATATGCCCGGATGGCGCAGTGGTTACCGCGCGAGTTTGGAGAACTCGTTTCCGCAAGGATTCGCAGGTTCGAATCCTGCTCCGGGCGGATTTTTTATTTCAAACTGGGTGTAATACTCTGCAGCTTGCTGCGCCAGTTTGAAGCGTCAAGAATTGAAAATTCTTGATCGTGCTCAAGAACACACAAAATGAAGGAGTGTTCTTGACACTGAGAAAACCCCTTTGCGCACGCTTCGTGGCTTTAGCCCGAAGTAAGCAAACGGGTTTTTGAGGTTTGAAAAACTCAAAGACTCTCTGGGTTTTAACCCAGAGTTTTTCAAAGCTATGAATAACAATCTGGTTGAAAGATTAAGTACTGAAGGTGTGCCATTAACCTTCCACGAACTTATGAAGAGGAGTAAGAGTGACATGGGAACAGCAATAATCAACAGAGTTACAAGGACAAATTTTTTATCCCGCGGGTAGTCAACAATTATTGATTTTTCTCTACCCTCTAATTTTACATGAAAAGAAGGATTTAGAGGAAGATGTCTCAAATTGAATGGATTCATAATATAATAATATCCGAGGAAGTTTATAAATTCTCTTTTCATCGCGAAAAAAGCCTTCCTCAGAACCTTCAATCTTGGTGTTATAAAATGACCTTTTAGCAACTACTTGCCCATCATCTTCCTAATCGTCTCATTAAACCTCTTCGCCCTATCTAAAGAGGATTGAGCTTTGTTTTGCATGGCAATCTCTCCCATTTCATACGTAAAGCGACTACGTTTTTCTCTTTCTAAAGAATATTCTTCCATGAGTACCTTTGCTTTTTCCTTGCCTAATGACTCCTGTGCCTCTATACTTGCTTCTTGGAATTCTTCAATAAACTGCTTTTCAATTTTACCTGTTGCGTAGAAATACGTGATAAATGTGTCATATGCGACCATGTGCACTGAATAGTCTGTCTTTATCTTAACTCCTGTGCTTTCTAATAATGCTCTAACCATATAAAACATAGAATAATAGCTTGAGTTAATCACCCAGAGAAACCCATTAAAGTCTGAAAACCCTGTTGTCTTCTGTAACTCTGGACTCGTTGAGATCGTATAGAGTAATTTGGCTGTATCCAGGGAGTCTTGGGCGTTTTTAAGAAAAAACGCGCTAAACTTTCCTGTTTTTTCTTTTACGATATCTCCACTGGCGAGCCATTGCTCAATACGTTTCTTGCTTTCTTTTACTTTCTTTTCATCGAGCATGTTTTACCATCCTATAATAATATTCAGCTCCAAAGAGGAGAATATGCTTATTCAAGGTCTCATTCATTATATTAACCTTTTCCCTTTTAGAGAGCATTTCATGTGCGCTTTTGACAGAAATCACTTGAATTTCAAAGTTCTTACTAAAATTTCCTGCGATGTTTTGTACTGCTTTCTCTATTTCATGCACTTTTGCCTCATCTTCAATAATGAATAAAATATCAATATCTCTATAATTTGCCTTCTCAACAAATGAGCCAAAGACAAGGAAGATAAAGTAATCAAGTTTAACTCTTTCAATAACATCCTGCGCAAATAACATAAGAGTTTTATCTTTTCTCATAGCTTCCTTAGCTCGTAAATACTCTACATAAGCTAATTCTCCCTGATTCTTTCTATAATCCAAAGAAATAAGCTCTTTGTCATCTTTTACAAGAAAATGGTCTTTAAGCAACGCCTGTATTGACCTATGAATGAGGGGATAGGGGCTTCCCAGATGCTCTGCAATCTCCTTAATACTGAATTTCTTCTCGATACTTGCGGTAAATACTTTCAGTATTTCTATTTGTGTTTTGGTGAACATGTTCTATATAACTATTTAGGTATATAACTATATCTTTTTAGTGATATATAAATCTTCCTGTTTTTTTGATGCTCAAGGAACTTGACATCACAGAAACCTTTAAATAGTATAATAAATATACAATATTGTATAAATAATATACCATGAAACAAACACTTTTTGGCAAGGGAAGAGAGAAAATACTCAGATACTTCTATGAAGCCAGAGGCAGGGAACGTTATTTTAGCGAGATTCTGCGTGCAACGGGATTGTCTCAACCAGCGACGTTACATCAGCTTAGAGCATTAGAGGCAAGCAACATTCTTATCTCAACCAAGAAAATAGGAAATACTTTCTACAAAATAAATGCAAAAAATCCACAAGTCAGAGCAATTTTCGCATATTTTGACTACCAACGATTAAATGAGTTGCCCTCTACACGCAGGAAAGCAATCATTGAATTTTTAGAAAGGATGGAAAAGAAAACTCTTATTGCATTGGTCTTCGGCTCAACTGCAAAAGGCACATTTACAAAGGAAAGTGATATTGACCTATTATTAGTTTATAACACCAAAGAAAAAGCAGATACAAAGCTCCAAGAAGAAATTGAGGCAATTACGGGCATGAATATCCAAACGTTTATAATTAATTATGCTTACTTTAAAGAGCAGACGATGAAACAAGATGATGCTGTTGTAACACACGCAATCAAAACAGGTTTTACGGTCTCAGGGTTTGACCTGTTCTATCAAGAGGTATTGCGATGAAAGAACAATGGGAACTCTGGGTTGAAGATAAAGCTCGAAGAGACGAAGACTTTCTTACTTATCTGAAATCAAGAAAAGTCAAAAAAGAAAAGGAAACTACGGAACTCATACAGGGGCATATCGAAAAGGCAGACCACAATCTGAAATTCGTGCAGAAAACTTTGGACTTGCAGGAATTTAACGACTGGGCGATTGTGAGTGCATACTATGCAATTTATCATGCCTCGTTGGCGTTGTGTGCATTAAAGGGATACTCTACAAAAGACCATCTTGCCACACTTTTAATTTTGATACGAGAGTTTTATCAAAAAGAACTCGACAAGGAAGATTTCGAAATGGTGAATACTTCAGGCATCGAGAAAGAACATTTGCTGTACTATGTTGAAGCAAAGAAAGAGAGAACAAAAGCGAGTTACTCAACACAGATGATTTTTAATGCAGAAGACGCTGAAGAGTTACGTAAAAAAGCAATCGCGTTTGTTAATAAGGTAAAAGAGATTATTGATGCTGGAAAGTAAAAAAGAAAGATTTTTATAGACGCTTGTTCTATGAAGAATATACTTCTAGTTTATTACCGAAGATAAAGAGTCTACGCTCCGTAAGCGTCTGGTCCTTGCGTAAGCCCATCATGCGTTTTTCATATTTAAAATCTCCTAAATAACTAATTATCTCTCTAAATCATTGAATATTAGTGATTTGTTTATATATTATTGGTGATACATTTAATAATCAGTATAATAATAGAAAGATTTATATATTAATCCTCATACATTTAATAATGATAAAAGGAAGTAATAAATATGAAAAACTGGCTGAGTCCATTCAAGGCATCTATACTGTAGAGACTCTTGCAGATAGATTAAAGATAGATAGAACTAAAGCAATTTATGTTATTCACAGATTGAGAAAGATAGGTTTTGTAAAGACAAGTTATGGGGCAGAAAATAAAAGATTGTACAACATCTCATTAAGAAATAAGCAAAAAGGAATTAGTTATACTGAAAAAATAAATGAAGCCTCGCCAAGTGCAAGTTATGCCATTGTATCTTCAGATTCATATTATATACACGGTAGAACGCCCTCTTATGAAGAAGCACTCATTTATGCCATAAAACAAAATGATGTTCGTTATATCATAGCTTCTCTGGCTTTGTTTAGAAGAATATCTGATTGGCATTTATTATACAAACTTGCTAAAAAAGAAGGCATAATAAGAAAAGTTGCGGCGCTTTATGAAATTGCGAGAAAGGTAGTGAGGAAAGTGAGAAGAATGCCTAAAAGATTTCTACATTTAGCGCAAAAAGAAAAGGCTACCCGATTTAGTTATATCATAGATCATCTCTCTTCTGATGATTTTAAAGATATTGAAAGAAAGTGGAAAGTTTATATTCCATTAAATCATGCCGATATAGAGGAGTATACTCGATGATAGATATACAACAACAGGAAGAAATGTTAATAGCAATAGGAAATATACTTTCTAAGAAGTTGCAAGTTTATGCAATTGGTGGAACTGCTATGATGCTAAAGGGAATTAAAAACGCAACATTGGACATTGATCTTGTCTTCAATAAGAAGACTGACAGAGAAGAGTTTATGAATGCACTAAAAAAATTAGGTGCTAAAGAGTCAGATGTAACTATCGTTTATGGTTTGAAGAATAATACTCCTTTAATGCTTAAATTTAATAATTGTCGTTTTGATATGTTCATGAACAAAATAATTACTTCTAATTTTTCTGATGCAATGAAAGAACGAGCTAAGCAAACACATGAATTTGGCAATCTAATTGTAAAAGTTGCAGATTCCAATGACTTACTGATTATGAAGAGTGTTACTTCCAGAGAAAAAGATATTGATGATATTGTCACAATCTCTAATAAAAGCCGTATTAATTGGGAGGTTATATTAGAAGAAGCAAAAGAGCAAGTTAGACTTGGGAATGAAACCGCTATCTTAGGGCTAGGAAAGAAGCTTGAAAAGCTCATTAATCAAAAACTTATCTCAGTTCCTAAGCCTATTACAGATGCACTTTGGAAGTTATTCAAAGAGCAAGTCAAAAAGAAATAAAGAATCCCAATCGCAGCAAGCTACAGGGTATTCTTTAAGCCTCAAACTGGGAGAACGCACCAAGGTGCGGTGTATGACTCCCAGTTTGAGCAATCTAAAAAATCGAGATGATCTCGCAGATGCCATAGTTTTTCTCTATAGAAAACTTATAGGCAATAACGAAACGACTACAAAAATTAAAGTTATTCGCTATAACGTTCTTTTATTATGAAATTCTTTAAATGCATCATCAATAATTGATTTGCTCTCGCCGGTGTATGCAAGAGGGTCGCTTATTTCTCGGATTGTTTCTGGAGTAAGACGGTCAGTAATTTCTGGCGTTTCTAACAACACTTGAGTAAATTGAATCTTTTCATTATATGCATGCGTCGCTAGACGCGCAGTTAAATCATGAGCCTCGCTTCGTGGCAGAGGCATACTTGTTCTTCTCTGATCAGTCAGATAAGTCATGACTTGTTGTGCAGTTACTACTCCATAGCTTCGTAACACTCTTTCTTTGCATCTCTCTTCACGTAAACCTAGCCAGTATAATGTCGAAGCCAGGCTTCTAACTCCATGATCCAAGAACTTAAATCCTCCTTCAAGGTTAATGCGACTGTTTGCCGAGGCATATAATGAGCGCGCATAAGGCATTTCACAGTTTGCTAAAGCAGTAACCATTATACCTTGAGAATAATTATCAATACTTACACTCTGCTCTTCGGTTGTCGGATTCCCATTTTTAATGTCTTTATGTGGCATTGCGGCCGACCCTTTCTTTTTCTGCGGTGCTTGGTTCACAAAGATATTAACGTCATCACTGCGCCCCCATGCGATGTAGCGTGCTAAATTATCCAGCGTGGATGCAGTTCTTGATAATACATAGAATATATCTGCTTCGAACTCCAACCCTGGAACCTGCGCTGCTGCAATCATATGTTTTATCCCTAAATCTTTACAATAAGCTTCTTCTAATCTAATACCATTCAGATTTAGTGCACACGCCGAGTGATGATTACCGGTAGCATCAGACCATTTGCCGCGAATTGAATAATTATAGAAGAACGCAAGCACTTCTAAATCAGAGTTTAGCATTTCAGCATAATGTACAAACGGTCTGCCTGCAACAGTCGGCAGTGCATCATACAAATGAGTACAATCCATATGTGGAATTTCGCGCCATGATTTTGCTTTTTCAAGAGTGATATCTCTTAAATTCTCTATAGAATCTGCAAGGATGGAAAGCGCATTTTTTATCTGTAAAGCGCGCGCCGATTGCGTGGTATCTGCACTTGTGCGCGCTTTATTGACATGAATCACTGCCTCCGAACTTAGCTTTTCTTCAAGTGCGTTGTTAATAGCTATTACATCGTGACCTAATTTTGCTTCCAGTTCTCTAATCCGCTCAGCAGAAATTGAACGTAACGTCGCTTTTTCGGCAATCTCTTTTGCGGCTGCATTAGGTATAATATCTGGATGTAAACGGCTTAGAGTTGCAGCGGCTTGTCCTTGAACGCGTAATGAATACTCAAAAGTCTGTTCAGGACCCCAAATTTCTGCCATCTCGTAAGTTCCATATCTTCCTCCAAGAAGTTGATCAGGACGTAGTGACTTTCCTTCTGGAATACGTTCTTTAGGGAGTGTTTCTTCAGGCATATTATTCTAGAACTCCGTAACTGGAAAGCGAGTCTAGAATCTCCTGCTTTGCGTTTTGCGTGCGCTGAACTTCCTTGCCAGTAATGCGCTTGGCAATGTTTGTGTATGTATCTGATACTTTCATCATCATGTCTACAGGAACGCGAGAGTTTAATGCAAGTTGCTTTCGCTCATCCATACGTTTTTTGTTTAAGAGAATGTCCCTCTCAAGAGTCCCTAAAAGAAACTGCCTGAAACCTTCCTTAGAATTCTCAACAATTTCACCGCTAGCATATTTTTGTGCGTCCCAAGAGCGGGATGAATCAGGAGTGCCTACTTCATCTTGATAAATCATCTTCCTTTCTCCATTACTACGCTTGACATATCCGAATTCAAACTTGGTATCAACAAATATCTCATCAATCGCAGCAAATCCTTTTTCTATTAAAACAAAACCTTCTAGCAGCATCTGCTCATAAGTCACTATGTCTGTTATTTCCGAGAATCCAAATGCCTGATAATTATCTATAATTTGTTTTCTAGTAATGTTGACATCTTCTTCTTCAGGAACACCTGGAATGCCGCGCAATATTCCTTTTGTCGAAGGAGTGGTATACAACTCTTGAAGGCGCTGATGTTCTTTCAAACCTTCAGGTATTTGAATGCCACAAATCTCGCGCTTCCCAGCTTTATAATCTCGCCACATACTACCAGCAATATATCCCCTTGCAATTGCTTCTATTTTGACAGGTTCTGCACGTTGAACAATCCAGACAAGTGGATGTGGAACATTTAGTACATGATTTTCTCCCAAGCCTGCCTGTGAAAATTGCTGGAACCAATGGTAAGAGATAGCATTCAGCGCTGCACCTTTTCCAGGAACTCCCATTAATCCTTCTTCTCCGCTCCAGATACAGTCAAATGCAGAGATGCGGTCGCTGATTACCATAATCCCGAGTTGAGAATCTTTATGTATCTCATAAGACTGGGATGTAATTAATCTTGCACTGTCTGTAGAAGTTAACCAATAAACAGAGCGCACTTTTCCTGAATATACTTGACCTTCATGTCTAATTGGCAAAGTATGGGTGGAAGAAAGAGCTAAAGAAGATAAATCAAGCATTTCCTCTCCCTTGCATTCTTGCATATTTCTGAGAAATTTTCTCATCGTCTTCGATAAGAGAATTTATCTTCATTGCCGATTCTTCAAGCAAGGTTTTCTTATAAAATTTATTTTGGTGCGCAAACATCTGTGCTACAAATCTTGCTGCGCTCTTAGGCTTGCCGACATACGCGTTAGAGCTTCCAGAGGGATTGTTCATACAACTCGCGTTTAAGTGGTCAGGTGGGCAGCTGATTGTCGCTCGCCATGAGACAAAAGAAAGTGTGCCCGAAAGAGCGTCAGTGCCTCCCGCGACAGCGATATATGCCAGAGCGCCAGGCATTGAATCGTATTCATCAACAATCTCTTGTAAATGAGGATTTACTTGACTTTTATTTTGAAGTCTCAGCACTTGTTTATGTGCTGAACCTATACGTACATCGAAAGGAATACCATAACTTTTTAATGCATTCGCAATCTTCTCAATATGACTTGGTTCGTCCGGTTTTTTGCGTTCATCATCACTTCCTGAGCCTGCCAGAATAACTACACAACCGACATTTGTTTCAACCTGTGCTTTAAACTGCGTTATAGAAGAATAACCTATACTAGTACTACCACTCATAATTTATTATATTATTCTTGATTTTTAAACACATAGCTAGTAGGGAATATATGATTGTTACCCCTTTGATTCCATGACGTAACCTTCATATTCTAACTCTAGTCCGTCGTAGATTACTACTGGATTTCCGTCTTCGTGAAATTTTCTTGTGTGCAGCGCAAATTTCTCCTGCGCAATTCCGTGTAATGCGAAGCGAAGCGCGGGCCAATCACTCCATTCTTTTTGTTTTTTCTGATGTTCATTTGCGCTTTTTTGTGTTATTGATTGTTCTCCTGTGTATTCTAACCATGGACCAGAGACCAAAATCGCTCCCGCGTCTGTTTCAGCGTCTACCGTGATAACCGAAGAGCGTGTTTTTGTCTCGCCCGCTACAAGCGCGTCGTACACAGCATTCTCTCCAATATACTTTCTTTTTCCCTCACAAGTCAAGATACCTAAGTCCGCGGGATGAATGTTAACTGCCTTATTCTGAAAACGGCGGAGCAAGTCGCCCTGAAAAAGTCTCATGTATCCTGCAAGTACTGCCAAATCAAAAACAAACCCTTGCTCTCTTTCAAATGCTTGCACATGAAAATGTAAAAGATGATTAAATTCTGCGGAGCGTCTCTTATATTCAGATACGCCTTCAATACTCTCGCGTGCTTTTTTCCAGTTTCCACATCCTCTGTATCCGTCAAAAACACGATAAGGTATATGGAATTCATCTGCATAATCCAATGCGCCGATGCGTTTTCCATCAGAGCGTTCTTTGTCGGTAATGAGCAAATCAATTGAGAATTTGCTTTCAGGTGTGCGCGATGCGATAACAGCTTCCCTGAAATTTGTGCCACTGCCTGAGGCGAAAGCAACTACATGCATCTTTTCCTGCGTTTTTTCGTATAAGGGCAATAACTCGCTCATGAGAAGTACCTCACGCCATTTTTGAATAGTTGAAGTCCATCTCCTTCTAAAGGCAACTCTCTGCCTTTACGTCTATATGTTTCTTTGATTAAAGTCCAATTCGGCAGATGCGTAAAATCAATTGCGCGTTCAGGATGAGGCATAAGACCTAGAATACGTTGAGATTCATCAGTGATGCCTGCAATGTCTTCGATTGAACCATTCGGGTTTGCAGGCAATGAAAAGTGCTCGCACATTTCGCCGTATACATATCTTGCACAGATCATGTTCTTTTCGTTCAATCTCCGTAATGCGACGGGTTCAGAATAGAATCTGCCCTCACCATGTGCAATTGGCGCGCGCATTGTTCTTATTCCGGTAGTCCAAGGTCCTGAATTTTCAAATCTAATATCAACCCAACGATCAATATACCGGGCAGAGGTATTATGTAATAACGCAGCCTGTCTACTACCATATTTTTCATTGAGTGCGGGAAGCAAGCCAAGGTTTGTCAATACTTGAAAACCATTACAAATACCCAGAACAAGTTTATCTTGGGCAATGAATTCTCTTAGTTCTTCCCAAAGGTTGTTTCTAATGCGGTTCGCCAGAGCTACTCCCGCCCTTAAATCATCTCCGTACGAAAAACCTCCTGGAAGCATAAAAATCTGGTAATCGCCAATTTTTTTCTTGCGATCAATGATGTCGTTTATATGAACTATATTCGCTTTAGCGCCGGCTTTTTCAAAGGCATATTGTGTTTCTTCATCACAATTGATTCCGTAACCTGTAAGCACAAGTACATTAGGTTTTACCATTAGAAATTTGCAAAGGGCGCCCGATATGCCTGCAACAATCGGTCGAGCTTAGATTTTACTACCTCCTTTCCAGTTATTCCATATAGGATGAATTGAGAGTCTTCAGTAATACTTCCTAAACAATGATATGGAATGTTAGTACACAGACGTTCAAATGTATCGCGTCGCTCTGGATTAATTGTTACGATAATCCTGCCTGCGCTTTCAGAGAACAAGGCAATATCATCATTTTCAACCTCTTTCAACAATTCTTGCAATGATATACTCATTCCATGCATACCTCCAATCGCAGTTTTTGCCAGTGCAACAGCTAGACCGCCACGATGCACACTTTGACTCGACGCAAGCAGACTTTGTGAGATTGCATTTTCAATTACACGATATACCTGCATATTCTGTGAAGTATTTACAATAGGAACTGAATTTCCGATATAGGGTTTACCACGCTCTTGCTCACCTCGCATCGCAAAATATTCGGAGCCGCCAAGCTCATCATGCGTAGTACCTAGAAGATACACTAAATCTCCTGGAACTTTTGCGTCAAGAGAGACTACTTGCATGACGTCTTGGATAACGCCCAGAGAAGATATTAATAGAGTCGGCGGAACAGATATTTTAACAGAGTTATTTTCTCCATCATATCCTTTGAAATCATTAAACATACTGTCTTTTCCAGAGATATAAGGCAGATTATAAGCAACTGCAGTATCATAGCACGCTTCACACGCTCGTTTCAACTGTCCGAGGCGTTCAGGCTCATTAGAGCTGCACCAACAGAAGTTGTCGAGTAATGCAAGATGATCTAGAGTGGCTCCAACAGCAATCGCATTTCTGACTGCAGTATCTATAGCGTTTGCAGCCATATGGTAAGTATCAATATCACTATAACTTGGGTTTATACCATGAGAAAGCACAACGCCTCTTCGTGACGATAAAACTGGTCGCATGACTGTTGCATCGCCATTAACAAGACCGCGACCTTGTAAAGGCTTCAGCACTGAACCGCCCTGCACTTCGTGATCATATTGTTCTGAAACAAACGCAAAACTTGCAATATTAAGTCTACCGAGCATGGCTTCCAGCGATGGTGTCAAGTCTGAATTGCACACACCAGAAGGCTCTTCGTGTGTCTGTCGTGTGAATGTTGTGAATTGTTCGCGTGGCGGCAACCCTGCATGCAGAAAGTTCATACTTAGATTCACTACACATTCACCTCGGTGTTCAACTATGCACTTGCCTGAATCAGTAAACTCTCCAATAACTGTCGCTTCAACTCCGCGGCGTTTCATCAAGTCTGAGAACATATTCCATTTTTCAGGAGGCACTGAAAGTGTCATGCGTTCCTGCGACTCAGAAATCCATATTTCCCAAGGCTGCAATCCAGGATATTTCAAAGGAACCTTATCTAAATCAACACGGCAACCTCCAGATTCTCTTGCCGTTTCTGCAACTGAACATGAAAGACCTCCTGCACCATCATCTGTAATGCTTGTATATAAATCAAGGTCGCGTGCTTCCTTTACTATAGCATCACTTAATTTCTTCTGCGTAATAGGATCGCAAATCTGCACGGCAGTTGTCGGACTTTCAGTATTAAGCTCTTCTGATGAGAAAGTAGCTCCATGAATTCCGTCTTTGCCAACGCGACCACCTACCATAACTACGTAATCCCCAGGTCTTGCTCTTTTTTCATACAATTTCCTGCCTTCGTGTTCTCGAGGAATAAGTCCAAGAGCACGCACGAACACAAGCGGTTTACCGCAGAATCTGTCATCAAAATACATAAATCCTTGCGGTGTAGGGATTCCTGAACAGTTACTACCTACCTCAACTCCACGAATAACTCCCTCCATAATCTGTCTAGGTGAAAGCATTGGTTGTTTTTTATTTTTGTTTCGATAAAGAGGTTTTATTAAATCAGGTGGAGCAAAACAAAATCCGTATCCATGTGCAATGGGTTTGGCTCCTAAGCCAAAGCCAATCTCATCACGATCAACGCCGACAATACCAGTGCCTGCTCCACCAGGAGGGTCGAACGCGGAGGGAGTGTTATGAGTCTCTATCTTATCAGTTACTAAGAACACTTCATCAAACGCAATCGCTCCTGCATTGTCTGAAAATACAGAAACGCAGAAATCATTACTTCCTTTTTTTGCTCTTATTTCTTCGGTCGCGCGCTTGATGTAATGCTTAAATAATCCATTCTTAATTTTATCAATAGGGTCAGCAAAGATAGTGTGTTTGCAATGCTCACTCCAAGTCTGTGCAATCATTTCAAGCTCGATATCTTTGGGATTTCTTTCCAATTCTTTGAAATGTCTTTGGATTGCTTTCATATAAGTCAAATCAAGTGCAAGCGGACCGCGACTAGAGCCATCAGAGTTTGCAATGCCTTTTTTTCCAATACTTGTGAGTTGATCGTCTGAAGCGTTAAAAATATCGACAAGAGTAGCATGCGGGATTTCAGTCAAGCACACTTTAGGTACAGTCGTACCCATACCATTTTCATGAGTGTAAAGATTATGTGGTTTAACTTGCACACGCTGGATAATCGGGTTTGCAAGAGAGTTCTGTAAACGTGTAATTTCTTCAACGTTCAAATCTCCATTTAAAAGCATTAACTGTGAAGAATAAACACCTTGTCCGTTAAGGCGGACATTCAACCTGTCTTCGATGCTTTCCTTTGCAGTGGTACCGACGTTGTCAGTCACACCAGGTAAGAACCCTACCTCAAACGCGTGTGTAAAACCTTCGCATATCACGGGTTTATCAATAGTATTTTTCTGCACTAGTGGATGCGCGAAAAGTTCAGCAATCTTACTTAATGCATCATCACTGAATTGTGCATCTATTGTATACACATCAATAAACCGTATATCTTTTATGGGAAGACCGAGAGCATTCAGTCGCTCCTTCTGAACAGCAGCACGCATATCTGGAACAGTAGAAATTACCTCAATTCGGTGTGCCATCGTCATTTTTCTCAGAATAACTTTAAAAGGATATCTATGTTTGAAGAACTACGATACGCTATCTGCTTTAGGGGTTTCTCAGTTTTTCATTTCAAACTGGGTGTAATACCCCGCAGCTTGCTGCGCCAGTTTGAAATTAGAGATTTCCGTCTAGAAGCCGAGCGTAATACCCTATCAGCTTGCTGTGGGGACTTCAAGAACTTCGTTCTTGATAGTGCTCAGGAATTGCAGATTCCTGACATAGCGAAGGCTTAGGAAATCTCTTTATTAAGAATGAGGAGTAATCTTCCCAGCCTGCCATGCTTTTAATACGACGCGCGCTGTTCTTTCATGGTCAACTGCGCCACCTTTTTTTAAGAGATGATGTTTCTTTCCAAGCTCTTCAAGCAGAATTTCAGGGTCACCTTCTGCAGAAATTTCGTAAAAATTTTCAAAGAGCCCTGGATGCTCCTGCATCAAACGAGCAACAACAAATTCAGGGTCTTTCATTGTGTCGTATGTTTTGACTCCGATTTCAGTATGCTTTTTTATGTCATCGCGGACTGGTGCAATATATTCTTTATCTGGGATGACACCAGGAGTGTCTAATAGAAACAAACCCTTCGAAAGTTTTATCTTCTGAATACCTCGCGTATGCCCTGATTGTGCTGACGTTGATGCTGCTTTCATTCCAGTAAGATAATTGATTAATGAACTCTTTCCGGTGTTTGGATATCCTATAATTCCAACATGCGCAGCAGTGTGCTTAACTTTCATTCTTTTTACTTCGATATAGATTCTTTCTTTTAGAGCCTGTTTGCCAATTCTTTTTACGCTTGAGACAAGAACATAAGGTTTCATCGCTTTTCTTGTCAACTCTCTTTTTACTGCATCGATGTCCACAAGGTCTACTTTGTTAATGACAAAAACAAGGCGTTTTCCTAATACAGCAGTATCTTCTTCTAATTCTTTATGTCTTGTCTTTTCAAGGAATCTCGCGTCTAATACTTCGAGAATTACGTCAGATATTCTCACAACTTCGCGCGCCAGTGTCGGATATGCAACACGGTGCTGGTTCATACTATCGCTTGGTCTTCTACGGCGTGATGAAAAAACAGAGCCTGAGTGCACGTACAATTAAGGAAGAGGCGCTTTAAAAACACGTGCTTCAGCGTTTGGTATCTAGTTTCTGTCGGTCTCAAACATAAAACGCGTAGATTTATTAATTCCCTTCACAAGCTTATTTTATGTTTGCTCAAAAGAGAAATCTGGCTTTGGTTTTAAGCGGAGGAAGTGCACGCGGACTGGCACATATAGGAGTTTTAGAGATTCTTGAAGAACATCACGTGCCTATTGATACAATCGTAGGAACAAGCATGGGTGCAATAGTAGGTGGGCTTTATTCTGCAGGAACGTTGAAAGATTTCAAGCAGGACATATTAAAAGTATCCAGTAGTAAACTTGTTTCCATTTTTCTCTCGCACAAAATCAAAGGAGGGAATACAACAACAGCAGAAATAGAGAACTTTCTGAAGAAATACACAAAAAACAAGAAAATTGAAAAGCTCGACTTGGCTTTTACCGCGGTGGCAACTAATTTGAAAACAGGAAAGGAGGTTTTTATCAATGAAGGCAGTTTATTAAAAGCACTTTTGGGAAGTGTTTCTATACCTGGAATCTTCCCTCCTGTCAAATATGGCAAATATCTTTTAATAGATGGAGGGGTTGTTGATCCTCTTCCACAGCATTACGGAGAGCTTCTCGCGAAAAAAGTTATAGCAATCAATGCGATGCCGACACAGTTCAAGTATAAAAAAGAAAGTGATGTTTTTGATGTTATCTCAGAGGCCGTAGGAATAATGACTAATGAACTTATCGCCTTGAAATCAAAAGAATGTGTTGAGTCTGTATTTATTCAGATACCGACTGAAAATCTGGATTCTTTTGATTTTTCCCTCGCTCCAAAAATAATTGCTCTTGGAAGGAAAGCGGCTAAGCAGAATATAGGCAAAATAATTAAGCTGGTTCAGGAATAAGTGGCGTCTTTGAACTGCACACTTATTTCCGGACAGTAAGTTAGGCTAATTCTCTATAGAGAGCTTTGAATAACCCTCCATTTTGTAGTTCTAAGAGGGTTTTCAAAGCGGCTCGATAGAGGACTTTAGGGGTTTTTCAAAGTCCTCTATAACTCTTTCAGTAACTGTTTCTCAGAAATATGCTTGCTTTTATCTGCAATATCACTCATGAAATCACTGGGGCGCTCTTTCCAATACTTCTTTACTAATGCAAGGACTTTATTTTTAATAGGGACACGAATCCCGTTATATTCTTCTAATTTACATAAATTTTCATATACCCAAAAGAACCATCGTTTTCCTTCTTCTTTGCTTTGTTCAACAATTTCTTCATAGACAATATCAAAATCTATACCCTCTTTTATGATACGGTCGCAATCATTGACATCTCCCTCCCGTGAAGTCATCATCTTAAACAAGAAAATATCTTCATTAGAAACCAAATACACTTCCAATCTATTATAGGCTCTGTATTTCTTTGCTCTTTGAATCATACTTTTTGTTAGAAAGAGCATTTTTCCAACTTGGTTTAGAAAGACATCGATACGCGAATCTTCTTTCATAAAAACTGCTAAAGCGGTAAGGTAAAACTCACTCTCTCTTTCGGTCATGGACTGAAATCCGCTTTCTTTTATCGCTGCATCAACCCTGTCAAAATCCTCTTGACTCGTAACAATTATGTCAATATCTTTTGTTCTGTCTTTGATATTCTTAAATGAGAGAGCACATCCTCCAATCATGTAGATTCTAGTCGGTTTCTTAACTCTATCTCCCACTTTAATCAATAACCCTTCTAATTCTTGTTTAAGGAACATCGTATACTCCGTACATGTGAGCTATTCTTATAAAATCCTTTCTATCGAATGTAGGCAAGCCTTCAAGTCTAACCTTATCTTCTTTTGCTTTCAGGAGAGTAACGAATCGTTTAAACAGTGTGTATTTACTATATTTCATGGCAAACTGCATAATTTTCTTATACGCAAGTTTATTCTTCAAGTAAAACGTAAGCGCGAGGTGGAGTGTTCTTGGATCATCTATTTCAAATAATGAATGTACAAATAGTTCCTCTTTAGATACCTCTCTTTTTGGTAAAGCACATAAGAATGTTACAGTTCCGACCTGCACACCATATCTATCGTAGTCGGCAAGTCCTGTAACAGTTCCTTGTATGAGATTCTCTCTATCAACTTCAAGTAGTATATCGTCCTGATACTTCCATTGTACTATTCCATTCAGTTGTGAGTAGTTCTTATAAGCAATCAAAAATTCCTTAAGTGAATGCCACGCCAGTTCATTCACCTTGTAGAGATTTTTTTGTCGAATGATGACCCCTCGATTCTTAAGCCGAGGTCTATATCTATCTATAGCATATCGAGAAATTTTGCTTAATCGAGTTGCTGTTGGGATATCCATCCAATCTTCACAAACTGCAGCAAGAAAGAGTATTTTGCTATCTGCAAGAATTTCTTCAAAATGTATAGAAGAATATTCAATCATAATGTTTCTTAATTTGACTGCGTGAATGGTAGAGGCAACTTCAATGGAAAGCCTACTTCCTTTCAAACGAGGGTTTCTCTTTTTTACTATGAAACCTTCTTTTCCCAAATCCTGAACAATTTCAGTTATACGGTTGAGCGATTTATGCTCTGCCCGTGCCAATGATTCAATAGTGGACACGCCATGAGCTATATGTGCAAATGCTTTTATCATAGGAGTCGTAAGCTTCATATTGTATTTAAACAGAGTTAGTATATAAATATATCGGTATAAATACAAGATTAGTATTTAAATTTTCTTGTTATATCGGGGACCGACGAAAACCCCACTCTCCGCCAAAGGCGGACTTCGAGACATCAATGATTTGCTAATCATTGAATGCGCTCACGAATTCACATTCGTGACGATATGCTTATTCTCGATAGTGCTCAAGAATTAGCAAATTCTTGACATTTGCCCGAAGGGCAAACCTTCAGGGCGGGGTGGCGCATCGTGTTTTTGATACTACAATTATCATACAAAATTACTCTGTCCATCTTTAGCGAGGCAGACAACCAGAAATTGAGGTTTTGAGGCGAGGATTAAATTTTCTGAGGAAGGTGCTACAATTTTTCTTTTTTTCGCTGAGCTATGCGAGGAGCTGAAAGCGACGAGCAAGTTTTGATTTACAAGCAAGCAAGAGATAACAGCAAGTTTTATTAAAGTCGATTCTTTGCTTAAAATATGGAATCGACCGTTATTAGCAAGATAAAGGAGAATATCGATTTATATAGGAAAGACCGAGAAAAACAGATTAAGCATTTTGCTCCTTTTGCAAAGGATATTCTTATAACTGTCATGCAAGACAAGAAAACGGACAAGGAAGATATTAAATCATTATTCGATATATTTAACGCTCGTAGAACCCCAGAAACTGTCAAACTTAAAATAAGCAATTTGAAAGTCTCCAAAGATAAGATTAAGGAATGGATATCTTACTTTGAGAAAATAGAAGATGTTGAAGGCGGACGTGGATATGCGGGAGTTGCATCACAAAGTTTTAAAGGATTTGATGACAAAGGAGCAGATAAAATTAAAGAAGTCCTTTGTGAGATAGAGAAGATACCTGAAAGTTATAATAATATAAATAAATTTTCCGAGGCAGTAAAGGGATTATATGAAGTTTATGGAATGAGAGATGTGCTCACAGTCTGGTTAAACTATCTTAAGCCGACAATTTTTCCAATAACTAATTATCCTGGAAGAAGATTGTTCTCAAGTTTAGGATACCATTACAGCATATTGAGGGGTTTTTCAAAGCCCTCTATAGAGAGTCTTTTAATTGAATCGCCTCTTTTTCCCCTTCGGGTTTACGCTTCTTTCTGCTTTTTCTTCGTGCTATTCAGAATGGCTTCATAATACGAGCGATGCTTGATGTCCTTAATGCGCTTTTTACCAACGATAGAACTTTGAAAAGTCTGCAAAAAAGGTATGTTAAATTTAAAGATAAAACCCCTTAGATATATATGATATTTTTCCTTAACATCACGAAATTAAACGCTCACGCCGAAAGCTAGCTCATAGTGGTAGATAAGGGGGATTTTTTGTAAACGGAATTTGTACAAACTCATGGCGTATGTTGCAACTCTTTGATAAGACTGAACACATCGGTAAAGAAGATAGAGCATCCATTTTCTTTCACCGTTTTTTGCTCTATCTTGTAAGAAACAACAAATGCTTTCTTCGGCTTGTATGAGTCTATAAATGAATGTATACTCTTTTCTATTTTCTCTGATGCATTGAGTTTTACTTCGATCGGAATAACTTCTCCTTCTTTTTCGATAATGAAATCAACTTCAGCTTTTGTCTTTGTCCGCCAATATTTTAATGTGAATCCAGCTTTGATAAGTTCGGCTGCGACGTAATTCTCAAAGAGCTTTCCATCTGGCTCTTTTTCACTATTTTTTGCTATGGAATTCCTCAAACCAGTGTCAATAAAGTACGTTTTAGGTCTCTTCGTAATCTCTTTTAATTTATTCTTATAAAACGGCTGGATTCGCGCAACTAAATAACTTTTTTCCATTGCATCGAGGTATTTTTTCACGGTTTGAAACGAGAGATTAAGATTTTTTGAGAGCGTTTCGTACGAAAGCACTTCTCCAATGTTAAGTGCAAGATGTCTTGTAAATTCTTCAAGAGATTTGATATCATCGATTGAGAACGTTTGTGCAATGTCTTTGAGAATCATGGTTTCATAAATATCCCTTAACATGGTCTTTTTTAATTCAATATCTTCAGTTAGGACTACCTTGGGGTATCCACCATAGAGAATATGTTCCCAAATCATCCTTTGCAGTATTTGTTGATTGAATTCTTTCTGACCTTTTGCATCCAAAAATTCCCGTAAGGAAAAAGGATAGAGTCTAAGAATTGAAACACGACCGACCAGATACGAAAGCACTTCTTTGCTCAGAATCATCTCAGAAGAAGAGGTGATCCAGATTTTTTTGCCTGTGTCTGCCAGATATTTGAGGTTCCTACCTGCATCTTTGCAATATTGCACTTCATCAAAAATGTATATATCTGCACTTTCTAAGTATTGCTTCTCAAATTTCTTAATATCTTCTTCAAACAGGGCGCGAATATCTGGATCATCAAATAAGAGATAGGAAGATTTGAATGAATGTGCATGCTCTTTGAGGAACGTCGTTTTTCCTGCCTGTCGTGCTCCCACTACAGCAACGAGCGCGTACGCTCCAGCTATTTTTTCAAATTGTTTCTTGATATTCCTTTCTATATACATGGGCTTTCGAGGAACTACCCCTATATAAATCTTACTAAAGTTAAACTATAGTTTAATAAAAGTAATACTAATCCTAAACTATAGTTAAGTATTAGTAAAATACTGTTTTATCTCTTTTTCTTACTTTGATAGAGATTTAAGCGTCAGGTTCTGAGAAAGAGGATGGCTCAAAAAAGAATTCACGCTCCATATCACTATAGCGAATAACTTTAATTTTCGTAGTCGTTTTGTTATTCGCTAGATAGGAAATCACGTTAGAAATTACGATTATTAAAGTGATTTCCTATAACTTAACGAAATTAAGCGCCCAGACCCGGAATCGAACCGGGATATCCCGAAGGAAACGGGTTTTCGAAACCCGCGCAGTACCATTGTGCCATCTGGGCATGCCCACAAAATGAGCAAATGGTTTATTAACCTTATCTTTGTTTATCGTTTATGCAGACAATTTTTATTGTAGAGCATCTTGAACCTGAGATTTTTGAGTGGTGTTTGATTGAATACAAACACATTTCGCAAACTGTTGGAAAGAATAATCTTTGGTTTACTAATGTTAAAACAGATAAAAACAAAAAGATACTAGAGCTATATGGGAAAGTCTTTTTGCAATCAGTCAAAGACCTGAAATTAGACAATGTTTGTGTCTTAGACCCGGCAGTTCAAAAAATACTTGATGCTTCTGAAGCTAAACTCTTCAAATATTTCATCTTTGGAGGTATTCTTGGAGATTATCCCCCTAAAAAGCGCACAAAAGCAGAGCTTACTCCTCTCATTCCAGATGCCCAAGTCAGGAACATTGGTATTGAACAGATGAGCACGGACAATGCAGTTCTTGTTGTTTCGGAGATTGTCAAAGGCAGAAAATTTGAAGAGCTGCAATTTCAGGATACAATTGAGATTGAAATAAATGAAGTTGAATCTGTGCAGCTCCCTTATCGTTATAGAATTATTGACAAGAAACCTTTTGTTAGTTCTGAGCTCGTGGATTATTTAAAGAAAAAGAAGAGTTTCTAGATAAAAAACGCATATTTTAAGAAAACGCTTAGGGCAAAGATTTAAATACAAAAGCAACTCTAGAGTTACAACATGATAAGCATATTCAAAAAGAGATTATCTGAGATTGGAAAAAAACTTGATACTGCGGCAGAACAGGTTGCAGATGCATTTAAAGAAAGTAAAAAAGGAGTTTATCGTGCTGTTGCACATCTTGAACATGACCTTGCTGATTCAAAATCTACATTAGGTGTAGTACGCGAAACGTTAGATGGAATTGTTAAGCAAGGTAAAGGATATCATGCAGATGTTCAGAGTAGAGGAGGTTATAGACAAGTTGCTTCTAAAAATGTTGAAGAGGTTTTAGACAGAATTGACGAATTTGCAGATGAGCTTGCAGGGAGATTAGATAATTATGCTGAAAGAATGGCGGGTTTGCTTGAGAATACATTTTATACTAAAGGTCAAGTTGATAATGCAAAAGTTGAATCATTCTTAAAAAAGAAGAAAGAATCTGTCAGAATATATGGGCAGAAGTTTATGGGCAAACTTTCTCAAGCAGTTGGAAAAGCTAGAGCAGCAATAGTTGAAGATTATAAGGCAAATTTCCCCACATCAGAAGAATTGTCTACTGGCAAATATGCAGGCGTTGGAAGAGTTTATGAAGGATTTTTAACGCGTGATGATTGTGAAGGATGCCTAGCTTTCTATAGTTATGCTGAACGCACTATTCCTACTGGGCGCCCTTACCGAAAGCAAATCCTTGCAGATATTAAGGTAAGCGCTAGTGAAAACCTTGCTGAAATCAAGGCATTTTATCAGAATGCAGGCGCAGAAGATAGTAAGGCACCGCTTAAATTAAAACTAGCTGAACAATTTCTGAAAGTTCGGAGAAGTTAATTTTGTAAATCTTAAGAGTATTCACTTGAGTAAAATCATGGGCAAACAAACTAATCCGAGAAAAAATGCGATAAAAGCGTATCTTGAGTTAATTGTTGATGCTGCAAATAAAATTGGTGGTGTAATGGCAGAGATGCCTCATCCAGATAATCTAGCACGCCAGAGCCTTTCTTATGCAAAAGAGAGTGTTTTACATGGTTCTGATGGAAGCATACAAGCAGCTTACCTTTCACGTGACGGCACAATTTACAAAATTAACATCACAAGAGATTCAAAACAAAAACAACTTTCTTTTCAATTAGAGGATAGTGCTTCTAAATGAGTTATAGCGAATAACTTTAATTTCCGCAGTTGTTTTGTTATTCGCTACATCAAGGATTACCTAATGTCAAGAATTTTTAATTCTTGAGCACTGTCAAGAATCAGAAGATTCTTGAAGTCCTTGACTGTGCTCAGGAACTGAAAGTTCCTGACAGATAGGAAACCTCAGGGATTGGCAAATCCCTGATGGTGCTCAAGAATCAGCAGATTCTTGACATCACTCGAAGAATTACGGTTATTAAAGTGATTTCCTATAAATGTTCTGTAGAGAGTGGGCATTTTGCGATGAATCACAACAAATAATATAAATGAAGAAAACCAAGTATTAACATGCCTCCTGCTGAAAAGATAAGTCTTGACAATGCAAAAAATGATAAGTTGTTCTATTTTGTTGCAAATGTAGTAGTTTATCGTGAGAGTGATGGAAGATGTCTTATTTTGAAGAGAGATGCGCGAGAGAAAGTTCATCCTAATAAATATGCTGTACCTGGAGGAAAACTTGAATGGAAGGACCTTGACATTACTCGTCCTACTAGAATGAACGGAGATGTAATTGATTTCGAGGACTCTATCGAAGAGCTACTAAAGAGAGAAGTGAGTGAGGAAGCAGGAATTGAGATTGAAGGCAAGCTTGTTTACATTAATAATGTTGCATTTGTCAGACCTGATGGAATTCCTGTTGTTCTGGTAAAGTTCGCTGCGAAATATAAACAAGGAGAGGTTATTCTTGAGAAAGGAGCATTTACAGAGCATGTGTGGGTAAATGCAGATGAAGTTCAAAATTATGATTGCATTCAGGGAGTTAAAGAAGAAGTTAGTGAGGCGATAGAGATATTTTCTAAGGAGAATTAACCTTTCACAACCGCCAAGGGCTTAAGCCGCGCGACCATCTTCCCAATTCCTAGCTCATGCGAGACGCGGACGACTTCATTGACGTCCTTATATGCTTCTGGGGCTTCTTCGACAATGCCTTTTCTGCTTCCTGCTTTAATTACAACGTTTTGTGCAGCTAGTTCTTTTTCAACTTGTTCTGGTGTAAAGTTCTTTATTGCGTACGAACGTGAAAGAACCCTTCCTGCGCCGTGCGCCGTACTACCAAATGAAAGTTCTTCCGCTTTCTTTGTTCCGACTAAAACGTAAGAGAAGGTACCCATACTTCCTGGAATAAAGATGGGGCAACCAATTGAAAGATAAATTGCAGGGATTTCTTTTCTTCCAGGTCCGAAGGAGCGGGTTGCGCCTTTGCGATGGACACAGACCTCTTGCTTTTTACCCTCTACTAGATGCTCCTCGAATTTAGCAATATTATGTGCGATATCATAAAGCAAATCTACTTTGATTTTAGGAAAGAACTTTGCGAAGCTCTTTCTAATTTGGTAAGTCATAATTTGGCGATTTATGAATGCGAAATTCGCTGCAGCAGCCATTGCTGCACGATACTCTTTCCCTAAAGGAGAGTTGATAGGTGCGCAAATGAGTTCTCTATCGGGAAGATCTTTGAACCCGTATTGTTTCTCCATTTTCATAATGTAATCTGAAGCAACTTGATGCCCGAGACCTCTACTGCCTGAGTGAATCATTACAACTATCTGGTTTGATTTGAGACCAAATGCTTTTGCAGTTTCTTTGTCGAATATATTTTCAACTTCTTGTATTTCAAGGAAATGATTTCCAGAGCCGAGAGAGCCAAGCTGTGAACGTCCGCGTGCCTTTGCCTTTGGAGATACTTGAGCAGCGTTCGCGCCCTGAATACAGCCGTTATCTTCTATCTTTCTCTGGTCTTCTTTTGTTGCATAACCTTTCTCAACTGCCCATGAAATGCCTTTTTCTAAGACTTGTGCAAGTTCCTTATCATCAAAAGAGAATTCACTCTCTTTGCCGACACCAGATGGGATGTCTCGCGCAAGCTGATTGAGAATTTCCTTTCTTTTTGCAAGAAATTCTTCTTTTTGTAAGGATGTTGTAAGAATGCGGACACCACATCCGATATCATATCCGACGCCTCCAGGTGAGATAATTCCCTTTTCTATGTCAAAGGCAGCGACACCTCCAATACAAAATCCGTAACCTTGGTGAGCGTCGGGCATCGCAATAGATTCTCCAACTATTCCTTGTAATTGCGCGACATTTTTTATTTGCTCAATTGTTTTTCCGTCTTTCTGGATATTTTTCATTAATTCTTCTGAAGCAAATATCTTTCCTGGAACTAACATTTTACCTTCTTTTTCGATGAGCCAGATATTTTCTGCGATCTTTTTAATTGATGCCATAGTCATTTAGTATTTCTAGCTTTTTATTAGTTTTACAATGTAAAACCGAAAACTTTATAAAAGAAAGATTCTTTGCATAAGTTGTAAGCGAACCGACTCCGTAAAAGGTCTGATTATTCAGACTGACCAGTGCTTTATGCACTTTATTGGTTGGGAAGGTCGCTAATCGCTTACACTTATTTTTCATGTAAATCGCTCCAATGTTGTTTAATTAATGTATACGTTACTGGGACAACATTAAGAAGCTTCCCTTTTAATTGCCTTTTAGGTCTTAAAGCTCTTCTTCTATAAATTCGAGCATAATTGTCCGCTAAAGAGCCGATATTCCTGCACAGTCTTCTCCTGAAATCGCTGATGTTGATAATCTCAAAATCATACTCCTTCAATAATATGGCGAGCGTATTTTTCACTACTTCAAAATCTTCATCATTACAGACAACTAGCGTATTAATTTCATCTTTAATATCCTTCAAAAGCAAATAAATGCAAATAGAGTATAATTTTGCAGAGTCTTCAAATACGTTCTCCTTAAAAAGATCTTTTTTTATCAATCTGATAAGATTGCCTTTGAGTGCACAGCCATAGTGTTTTTTCGTTTTTGGTCCAACAACAGCAATTCCGATTGTTTTTTCTTCATAAATCCTTCCACTCATATCGACGTGAAAATCATCTTTTATATGTTCACTCATAACACATTCTCTCCTATTTTATAAAGAATAAAGCATCCGGCAACCTTACGATCACCGGGGATCATACTCACAATCTTACGATTGCTAAGATTTGAAAGGTTAAGATGTTTATAAACCTTATCGTCTTTCTCAATTTCCCAGATATTCTCTGAGATTTTTTTGACCATTCTTCTTTGAGGTTAGAGGTATTTAAGAAGATAGCGGTTTGCTGAGCTGTAAAGTTAACGGCACCTAAAACTAGATTCTATCCCATAACGTGTCAATAATCTTCATCTTTATTCTGTTTCTTAGATTATGCGTGTTTCCCCACCTAGCATAAGCCTGCCAGCCTTGGTAACTTTCTTTCAATGAAGTAAAGTCCATTAAACCTTTTCTGTATAAGTCAATCTTTCTTCTCATACCTCTGATATTTCTCTTTCGCAATAATTTGAATCTATTAAAGTTCCTGAAGCCTACAAAATCAATTCCTCTTGACAGTGGAATAATTCTGGATTTCTGCGGGTGTAAAATTAGCCTCAATTCACTTTTCAGAAAAGAATCAATCTGCTCTTTCAACATATCTAATCTTCTTTTTGACATATCCAGAATTATAAAATCATCAACATACCTTACATAATACTTGGCTCTTAATCTATGCTTGACGAAATAATCCAGCTTGCTTAGGTAAACATTGGCAAAGAACTGGGACGTATAGTTGCCTATGGGCATGCCTTTTTGCCGTTCGCCCCCCGAACGGGCAGGCGCATTATTAAGAATCTGCCTGATAAGCCAGAGCACATTATTATCACTTACTTTTCCCTTTATGATTTTGATAAGTATATCGCGGTTAACTTCTTCAAAATATTTTCTTATGTCTGCCTTCAGGCAAAAAGCATGAAATCTGCCATTATTTGTCACTTTCCTGCTGAAAGCCTCAAACCTTTTCAATGCAAATGTTGTGCCTTTTCCTATTTGGTTTGCACAAGAATCGTAAATAAAGGACTTCTGAAACGCTGACCCAATTATATTTATCAAAGCATGGTGCACAACTCTGTCGCGAAAATCTGACTTTGATATTACTCGTGTCTTTGGATCCCTAAGGACAAAAGTCACAAGAGGAATTGGCTTATAAGTCAATGACAGTAGTTCAAATCTTAAATCTAGTAAATTTCTTTCCAAATCTTTCTCAAATTCAATTATAGTCAAGGACTTTGAAAATTGAGCAGTTTGTCCTTGACTATTAGCGGAAGACCGGGCAAAATTGCTCAAATATTTAGGTCTTCTGCTATATATATTGTTTGGAAGTTTTTCCTTTTCTCGCCTTTTCCCATGCCAGATATAGGTTGTCAAAGGAAATTAATCTGCTGTATAGCTTTCCATATTTTTTGTATTTCTGGTAGCCAAAACTATTCCGAAAACAGAACCATTGTCATTGTTCAAGTTCCTGTTGTTGCAGTTGAAGTTAGACCTGTTGTTCCTGTCAAGCCTGTACAGCCAGGCAAAGTAGCCATTTTACATTCAATTCACCGAAGCATCACGAATGAGGCTTCTGTTTTTATGACTTAAAATAAACCTAAATAATGTGCTGGTAATCTGGCTTGTAGTTCTGGGCTACCAGAACTAATCTTATTTGAGAATAATAGTTTATAATCTTATTTCTTTCCAAATAGTGAGCTTATTCCAGACTCATATTCCTGTCTGGTTACTTCTGGAACATACTTTCTTGAGAATCTTAATACTTCTGCCAAGGAAGGTCCTGAAATGCGAACTTTTTCCCTGGAAATTTTTTGCGGAGTACCTTCGGCACTGAAATCAACCCCGAAAACAGAACCATTGTCATCGTTCAAGTCCCCGAGGCTGCAGCCGAAGCCAGACCTGCCGTCCCTGACAAGCCCGCACAGCCAGTTGCCTATAGCAATATTTCCTAAACTAGTAACAGGAAGATAAACTGTCACACTGTCAATTCCAAAGTCATTATGGACAAACTTTCCATATTCTCTAGCAAGCTTATTTCCCTGGGCATGCCAAGCAATTACGTCATCATCAGCAAACTTATCCCAAGAGACATTATATGTCTTTCTTTGTGAAGGTGTAAATACCCTTCTTTTGTGCAGTGGCTTATTTTTATCTGCTTTTACAATTTCAGCAAGGACTTGAGTTACAGGTCTTTTCTGCAAAAGAATATTATCATTTAAGAAGAAGTCTCTCCCGATTCTATGAGCCGTTACTGCCTGCTTTGCATAAGATATTAGTGGATTATAGTCCTTTCTTGCCATTAATATATTTCCATCAACAACATTAGTATTCTCTGCAAGCCATGTCCCTTTATCTACATGCTCGTTGTTATCCTTTCCTTTTTCTATTCTGTCAAGCATTACTGCCTTGCCGTCTGCCAAAGTCTTTCTTCCAAGATGGGTTAGGCAAGATGCCCAATCTCCTGATTCAATTCTTTGCAATTTCATACTTTCTCTACAAATAAGGACTATTTAAATCTTTCTATTGTGTTACTACTTAATAGTTAATTATAAAATAAGTGCACATTTTGGTAAGTATATCTCTAGTTTACAAGTTATGATCGCTTCATAAATGAAGCAATTAAATCTGTCGTCTGCAATAAATGTAATTTTATCCCGAGAGAGTGTGCTTCAAATTATGCGAGGGATTATCAATCATGGTATTGATGCACTCTACCGGAACTATGTCGGATCTGCATGTGTCATCAACCATAATCCTTCGTAATTGAGAAGTTGTCTGGTTTTCATATGCCTTCTAAAGATGATTTTGAAGCGGTTTGCTGATTGACCAGAGCATTTTGAAATAAGAAGTCATATCTTGCGCAAGACCTTTATCATCGACTATAATGGTAATTGGCTCAAGAGAAGCGGAGCCGAGAAGGAGAGCAGTTTTTGTTCCGTAGATATTAATTGCAATAGGGGACGTATTTGACTTGGGAAGTATGCGCGCTTGTACGAATTTATACTTTTGGAACAATTTGGCGGCTTCTTTTTCGTTAGGACTAAAGAGCATTTTGAGATTGATTTTCTGTTGAACGCGACGATGATGATAGATATCTACAAATCTTTTACTTTGTGGAGAGGGCATATGTGCTCCCAGCACATATTGCTCGCCTTTTTGTTTGAGCTTCTCTTCAAACATGATTTTTCTTCCAGCTTGACCTGTATAGACATGCACTGTTGAATGTGAAGTTTTTCTTTTAGGTAGCTCGCCGCAAGAACCCCTAACCCTTTAGGGAAAGGTGAATTGCGGTATATTTTTCTATTAAATAAATATGAAAACAGTGAGCTCGGTTATAGCTCACTGCATGTGACAGTTAGCTGTAGCTGCGCTCGTAATTAAATCTTACGGGAGGTGAAAAAATGGAAACGTATAGAAGCTATGGCAGCTCAGTTGGTAATAACTTCAAGCATGTGCAACTTACGACGAAGTGTCGTTACAAAATGATGCGCAAAGACTATTTGCGAACGTATTGTCGCGTTGCTATCGAAGAAGCATGCAAGAGACATCATATTGAAATTGTTATCTTGAAAGTTATGGATGATCACGTGCATATGATTGTTGATTGTCCTCGGATGATGCCCGATACCATGCTTATCCAAATTCTGAAGGGCTTGTCGTCTTATTTACTGTTCCGAATGTGCCCTGCTTTGCGAAAGAGATATCCGAAAGGACATTTCTGGCATGCAGGTTATTTCTGTTGTTCTGTCGGAGCAGAGTTTGAGCAAGTGTTTAAGTATATCGAGAATCAAGAGAAGCACCACGCGTAAAACGATAGGACGCCCTGCCCTTTAGGGCAGGGAGGGTGTCACAAAAGAATACTCCGTAGTTCTTAGTAGTTATTCTAATTTCAAACTGGGTGTAATAACCCGCAGCTTGCTGCGCCAGTTTGAAGCGTCAAGAATTGAAAATTCTTGATCGTGCTCAAGAACACACAAAATGAAGGAGTGTTCTTGACACTGAGAAAACCCCTTTGCGCACGCTTCGTGGCTCTTCAGAAACATTCTGTTTCTGACAGCCGTCAAGAATGCAAACACAGAGCATTCTTGAGGTTAGCCCGAAGTAAGCAAACGGGTTTTCGAGGTTTGAAAAACTCAAAGACTCTCTGGGTTTTAACCCAGAGTTTTTCAAATTAGAGATTTCCGTCTCGAAGCCGAGCGTGATACCCCATCAGCTTGCTGTGGGGACTTCAAGAACGAAGTTCTTGATAGTGCTCAGGAATTGCAGATTCCTGACATAGCGAAGGCTTAGGAAATCTCTTTATTTAACTATTATTTTATCCCTTAATAATGGTTACAAATAGAAACATTTAAATATGGCAAAATTTCATAAAAGTCCATGCACACACTAATAAACTCAATAGGTTTGCGTCCAAGCGAAGCATATATACAAGCAGATATTTCTGAACATGAAAAGAGATTACAGAGAATTCGAGGAACAGGGGTAATTTTGATTGATATGCAAAGAGATTTCGTTAGTTATAGTGAAGAAACTAAAAGGCAATTGCAAGCGCAAGAGAGATTGTTGAAATACAGTGCGAGATATGATATACCCGTTGTTGTTTTAGAGTATGTCGGGTATGGACAGACATTAGATTTGCTGATGAGAACACTAAAAAAAGTGCCGCGTCGACAGTTTATTGGAAAAGCAGACGATGATGGATTTACAAACAGCAAGCTTGTACGCACGCTTCGTGCTTGGAGTATATGTAATTTATGTCTTACTGGCGTAAATGCATCTGCCTGTGTAAAGGAGACTGCAAAAGGTGCTATATCTGTAGGATTTAGTATAGAAACTGCAGATGATTTAATAGTTGATCCATCTGATTGGAATCAAGGAAAGAGTGCGTGGTGGTTTGCATCAGAAGGCAAATGGCATGCCTCGCATCAAGATTTAATTAACTTTTATGAGTATGGTCAGATTCAGGAATAATGAGTAGATTTTTATACTATTATCATTAATCTAGTTCATGCAAATTAGAAAAAAGACACTCGCAATATTTATAACTGCCTTAATTCTCATTTTAATTGGAGTAATGATTATGAAAAATACTGGAAATACAAATAGCGAATCTACACGTGTTCTTTTGACAGCAACACAGGGGAATATAGTCATTGAGCTTGATCCTAAAATGCCTGTTACTGCCGGTAATTTTGAAACTCTTACTAAGAAGGGATTTTATGATGGAGTGATATTCCACCGTGTTATCTCGGGATTTATGATTCAAGGCGGAGACCCGACAGGAACAGGAACAGGAGGTCCGGGATATACAATTAAAGACGAGTTCTCTTCTGGGAATACAAACACGAGAGGTACAATCAGTATGGCAAATGCAGGACCAAATACCGGGGGCAGCCAGTTCTTTATTAATGTTGCAGATAATACATTCCTTGATGGCAAACATCCTGTTTTTGGTCGCGTTGTCGAGGGAATGGATGTGGTTGATTCAATAGTTAATACGCCTAGGGATGCTAACGACAGACCATTAAAAGAAGTAAGGATTATAAAAGCAAGCGTGGAAGCATAATCTCATTATCGCTAGGGGCTTAAAAAGTTGAACAGTTAGTCATTGGCTATCTCAATAGATAATTATCGATTCAAGAGCTGTTAGTTATTTTTTCTAAGCGTATATAACTACTTTATAATGACATAAATAGAAAGGTTTATAAAGCAAAGATTTAGAGAGTTATTCATGGAAAACTACCAATTGCGTCAGTTGGCTGCAAATGAAGAAGAACTCTCGAGAGTTTTAGCAACGCTATCTTTTGATGAAAGAGAGGACTTGCTTGAAAGAGTTACACGATTTCTTTTGAGAGAGGCAAACGTAGATGCTAGTGGCAGACCAATACCACAAGATTCTAGAGCACGTCGGAATATGTATTTTAACTCTCGTTTTAATAACCGTATGCAAACAGGCGCGTATTGCGGTAAAGGTCAGAGATAAATCTTTTTTAGTTAACTTTTTCAATCTTAGGACCTTGAAGTGTGTCAAGAACAGTGAATCCTTTCTCTTTGATACGTTGTCTGATGATGTCTGATTCTGCCCAGAGTTTTGCCTTTCTCAGTCTTTCCCTAGCGTCAATAAGCTTCTGTACCTCTTCCGGAACATCAGAAACTTCTTCTTTCATTTTAGATACTCCAAGACCGAGAACTTCATCAAATTTTTCAAGCAAGGCAATTCTTTTTTTGCTGTCAAAAGAAGTATCGTCAAGGACTTTTAGGAAGACCTGCAACGCTTCGGGTATGTTCAAATCATCATTCACTGCATTCTTGAAAAGAAACGCGTATTCCTGCGTCTTATCGCTTCCTTTATGTTTTGTTGCTTTAATTTCAATAATTTTTCTTTTAACTCTTTCAAAAGCATTTTTTGCTGCATCTAGATTGTCAAATGAAAATTGTAATGGCTTGCGATAGTGAGTTTGCAGGCAGAAGTAACGGTAATGCATCGGAGAATATCCCTGTGCTTCCAACTCCGATAGCGTAAACAATCCTCCAGTAGACTTAGAAACTTTTTCCCCTTCTCTATCCAAGAGAAACGCTCCGTGTATCCAATAATTCACAAATTTCTTTCCTGTTGCAGCTTCACTTTGGGCTATTTCGTTCGGGTGATGAATCTGCCTATGGTCCTCGCCGCCCGTATGGATATCAAATGTCTTTCCAAGATACCTCATAGCCATTGCAGAACATTCAATATGCCATCCTGGGAAACCAACTCCCCAAGGAGACTCCCATTCTTGCCGTCTTTTGCCTGGTTCTTCGGAGAATTTCCATAGTGCAAAATCAGTGTTATGTTTCTTTTCCCCCACCTTAACTCTTTTCCCCGCTTTAATCTGTTCTTTCTTAATTCCCGCAAGAACACCATAATCTTCTAATTTTGAAGTATCGAAATAGATTCCATCACGGGTTTTATAGGTATATCCTTTCTTTTCTAGTTCTTCAATAAGTTCAATCTGCTCTTTGATGTGCTCTGTTGCTTTAGTCCATTTAGACGGTTCTAAGATATTCAGTTTTTGTAAATCTTCATGGAAAACATCAAAATAATGCTTAGCAATATCCTGCGCAGATTTTCCTTCTTTGACTGCAGCTTTTTCCATTTTGTCTTCTCCTTCATCCGCGTCAGAAGTTAGATGACCTACGTCAGTAATATTAATTATCTGATTTACCTTGAGATTATTATAAAGAAGAACTCGTTTCAGCAAGTCTGAGAAGATGTATGTGCGAAGATTGCCTATGTGCTGATACCAATAGACTGTTGGACCGCATGTGTACATTTTGACTTCGCCTTTTTTGAGGGGTTTAAAGGCCTCTTTCTTTCTTGTTAGTGAATTGTAGAGTAGGAGCTTTTCCATGCTTTTTCTAGGTATCATGTAATAAGAAGCGACTGTAAGAGTTTAATTACTTTATCAATATCGACTTTATGCTCTTCATAAAAGGATTTATCGATGAGTTCCCCATAGTAATTCAGACGATTTCTTAAAAAGCTAAGATGGGCAATAAAATGAGCTTCTGCTTCGTACTGTTTATATGTTTTGATAAAGAAAGAGATAAGGCATTGATGATTTGAGGAGCGCAGACCATGAGAAAGTAAAATTGCGCTAAGAAGTTCTTTTACAGCTTCATAATATCCCTCTATAACAAAAGAAACATTTTCAGAATTAACTTTCTGAGAAGAGACATGCACAACACGCGCCAGAGCAGTTTTAACTAAAGATTGTACTTTTGCTGGATCTACTTCTACTTTTTTGATATATTGCGATTCACAAGCATACCACGGAATAATGTCAAGAACCTGCGGACTGAAGTCAGGGGTGTGTTCGGGTTCTTGAGCATGTCGAGGACTTCTGTCCTTGAGCACTCTCAGGAATCCTTGATTCCTGAAGCCTCGAGAATTTTGTTTGTTTGCTCGCGGACTAAAGTCAGGAGTTTGCGCAAACAAAATTCTCTCAGTATCAAGATTCATATTTTAGATATCCTGAGAGTTTAATTCCGTTTATAATTGAAAGCTGAAGTTCTTTTGGCAGTGTGCTTAATCTATTTTTTACGATGAGATGAATACTGTGCTCTAGCTTTTTTTCAAAAGGCTTAAGATTTATTTCACGTTCTGATGCTTCAACAAACAAGTCGATATCACTGTCTTTTTCGTATTCTCCTTTCCGCATACTTCCAAAGAGTATTATCACTGAGGGTTTTAGCTTCTCTTCGAGGAAATCAATCAGTCCACTCTCAAAAATAAGAGAGATTATGCGTTCTGTCTTGCGCCAACGGTTGCGCGTGTTTTCAATGAACATATATTCTTTGTTAATAATTCTTTCTTTTTGAAGCTGATTGATATTTCTCATTAGGGTAGAAAGAGGTATTCCGGTTCTCCTCGAAATCTCTCTTAGTGTAAGTTTATCACCAGAATACTCGAATATGACCTTTAACAGTCTGTTCCATCTTTGGTTTTTTTGTTCCATTTTATGAACATCTGTCTCATTTTAAGTATTTAAAGTTTTCTTTGATATCAAAAAAACGATGCGCCACCTCGGCTTGAAAGCCGAGATTTGAGAAGGCGCTCGTTTTTTGGATGCAGGAAATTTCGTGAAATTTGAAATTTCCTGACCAGAGAATTGCAAAAGCCACGCAATTCTCTGTGCTCGAAGAGCGACCGCACCATTTATGGTGCGATTTTTGTCGGTCTCCGACATAAGCAAAGTTTTAATAGATGTCACAGATAAAGAATCTTCCAAATTGTTTTGCAAATTCATATAGGTCTATACTTTAAACACAATTCTGGCTGGTAAAAATGAGTAACATTTATATTCTTACATCTTTTTTCTTTGTTTATGAAATGGATTTATAAAATAACATACCCAAATGGTAAAATCTACATCGGGAAAGACCTGACCGGAACATTTAGGTATTTTGGGAGTCCTAATAGTAAACTTCTAGAAAAAGATTTTTCTGATAAGGAAAAGAAAGATTTTACTATTAGACGTGAAATTCTATGGCAATCCGAGGATGCATCAGATGGAGAAGTAAATAAGAAGGAAGTTGAATATATTTTGAAATATAAGTCCAATAATCCCTCAGTAGGATATAATAAATGGCCTAAATTATTCTAAACTTTAAAATTTTATATAACCTGCTAATTTCCATGCTCTCGCGTACTGAATCACAGTAAATCATCGACATCCATCGTCTCAAGCGCTGTTGTGATGCCTTTCTTATCTGGAACGAAGAGGATCTTACGTGAAGCATCGATCTTCCCAAGTATTTCCTCGCTTCTTAGAATATCCGAGGAATCAATATTTTTCCATTTCACTTCGAGCGCAATTTCTGTTTTCTTGAACTTGAGGAGGCAACCATCTACGTCGTAATCTGCAGCCTCGATAATGCTCTCGCGCAAGCCTTCGCGTTCTGCAAGCGCTTCCCGTACATTGTCCTCGACAAGGCGAGGCATCAATTCATCTACAATGGGAAGCACTTCTCTTTCCTGAACAAGGCGCTCTGCAAGATTGTACTTCTCATCAGCATAATAATACATTTTTGCAAGAGGCGAGACATGCTTGTAGATAAACCTTTTTTTGTTGAGAATTTCAATTCTTTTTAGAACACCAAAGGAAAGAAGATTGTTTAAATACTGTTGAATGATGCTCGGGTCATCTTTTGCGATGAGTTTCTTAGAAAAAAGAGAACTGCTAATCTCCCCAGAGGTTACTTTTCCGAGTGCGACGGCGCGCAAAATGCCCTCATATACTCCAGAAATCTCTCTCGCTTCTTCTGCGAAGATTTCTCCAACGAGCGCGGGGATTGTTTTTAATGAGCGTGCAATAACTGTTGCAACAAGTTCGCGTGGATGTTTTTTCTCATCAAGGTAATCAACCGCAAGTGGTTCACGCATAATCAGTGCCAATTCAAGCCGCTCTTTTTTGCTCAAATGCATGTCTTTAATGGCATGTAGAGCATCACGCATGCGTATCAGCCCGATAGGAGCTTCTGCGAACAAACCCAAAAGAGCAGATTTGCTTGAAAGCAGTTTCTTTGAGAGAAAGAGTGTTGAAGAGATTAAGATTAGTTTTCCCTGTTTCTTGAGTGCGTGAAGCATATCAAAGAAATCCTGTCCAAGACGGTGAAACTCATCAACAACTAATGTCTTTCCATCTGCAAGCGAACGTTTTAGCACTTCTAAAAAAACTTCGTAGCTGATAGATACGTTTTCTTTGTCCAAAATACTCTTGTTCGTTTTCACAAAAAAATACTCGTCATAAGGCACAAACTGCCGCACCAAGAACGTCTTTCCTGTCTTTCTTCTCCCGTAGACGAGTGTCCACTTTGTGCTTTCCTTGATTCGTTTCGTTTCTTCAGGTCTAAGTATAATCATGATAAGTATAATGTGTATTATACTTTTTAAGCTTTTCGCTTTTTTGTTCTCTTTCCATAGAGACAACAAAAAGAAAAGTTTATTTTGCGCTCCGCGATACCAACGAATCAGGTCCCTGTGCAGAAAAAGTGAGCACCCGTAAGAGCTTAGCTTTCTAAAGCTCCCGACGATAAAAGTTACAGATGGATTTTTACGCCTTTTTAACTTATCGACGATAAACTCAAATTTAACTTCAGAAAGCTAAGTAGATACGAGCACCCTGCTAATTTAAATACCCTCATTTCCATCAAACTTCACACTGAACAGATAGTAAAACAACGATTATCGTGTTTGAGGAAGATGCTGCCCAGCAGACACTCTTTCTCCCCGCGCAGGGCACGCGCAAAGCGTTCAAAACGCATTACAGAAACAATGAAACAATTAGAATCATTCAAGAAACTTGGTTTAAACGAGCAGTTGCTAAAAGCAGTTGAAACTTTGAGCTTTGAAACCCCAACAGAGATTCAGGAGAAAGCTATTCCTTTTGCTCTGGCTGGGAAAGATATTATCGGCAGTGCAGCCACAGGTTCTGGAAAGACCCTTGCTTTCGGTGCAAATATAATACAAAATCTGCCAAGAAACCAAGGAGTGCTTGCGCTTATTATCACGCCAACCAGAGAGCTTGCAGAACAGGTGGGCAGGAATTTGATTGATTTTTCTAGATTTAACCGTCTGAGAGTTGCAATGGTTTATGGTGGAGTTGGAATAGGTCCACAAATCAGCGAAATAAGGAGTGCGGATGTTGTGGTCGGAACACCTGGTCGTATCTTGGATCATTTGGAGCGCGGTACGCTTTCCCTTTCAAGAGTAAAATCACTTGTCTTAGACGAAGCTGATCGCATGCTTGACATGGGATTCATAGAGGATGTTGATAAGATTATTTCTCTTTGTCCGAAAGACAGACAGACTTTTCTTTTTTCAGCAACAATCACGCCAGATATAGCTACTATGGCAAAACGCTATATGCGAAACCCTGTCGAAGTCTCAGTAGAAAATTATGTCGATGCCAGCAAACTACAGCAAACATTTTATGACATTTCACAGAACCTTAAGTTCTCTCTTTTAGTACATTTACTGAAAAATGAGCAGACCAACTTAGTAATGGTCTTCTGCAATACCCGTCGTAACACTGACTTCGTTGCGCATAATCTTCAAAAGGAAAATATTGATGCCACTGCAATCCACGGGGGATTGACACAAGCAAAACGAAACAGAATAATGGAAAACTTCCATAAAGGCAAAGTCGTTGTTCTTGTTTGTACAGACGTTGCGGCACGTGGTCTTGATATCAAAAATGTTTCACATGTCTACAATTATGACATTCCTCCTACTAGCAAAGAATATATTCATAGAGTTGGAAGAACAGCGCGCGCAGGCAAGGAAGGCAAAGCGATAAGTATTGTCGCTCAAAGAGATTATGATAATTTCCGTCAAGTATTGCGCGATGATTCTCTTAAAATTGAGCAAGAGCAGCCTCCTGCAGATATAAAACCTCTGAGAGTAAGTCTGCAATATGGAGAGCGGAGCGAAGGCAGAGGATCTGGCAGTCGTAGTCGATTTGGCGGCAGTCGCGCAGGCAGAGAAGGATTTAGACCTAGGTCAAGTAGCTTTGGTTCTAATCGCTCCGGTGGAGAGAGAAGTTCCTTTGGATCAAGAAGATTTGGCGGCGATAGGCGTGAAGGCAGAGGATTGGGCAGTCGCAGTAGATCTGGCGGAGATAATAGAAGACCTCCGAGAAGATCGAGGTATTAATAATAGAACGTATATTCTCACGGCACATACTGGTATTTGTATTCTCTACTGACCATCATGGAATCAATCTTCTCGATGTGTTCGGCAAAGCGTGAGCGAAATTCATTAATAATATTATAAAATTCTTCAATATTCTCAACCTCAAATTCAGGCTCTAGCTCCCACTCTCCAAGAGATTCAACATTATGCACAACACACGGTTGCTCCTTGAAAAAGTTTAGTATTTCTTCTTTTTTCTTTTTATCGATATTGCTTAAAGAAATAAACGCTTTGATAAAAATGCGCTGAATTTTTGAAAGATTAAGAGAGCAGCGATATTGTAAAATAATATTCTGCTTTTCAAGTTGTTTAATGCGGTAACTCACAGTGCGCACGCTCAAACGAGTTGTCCGCGCAATGTCAATCACAGAAGCGCGAGAATTTTTTGCCAGCCCCTGCAAAATTGCCCTGTCCTTTGAATCAATCACAGCGGAAGGAGAAGATGAATAGAGTATCACTTCCTCTCGTGAAGAAAACACGAGGTAATCGCGCGGGAACAAATACGCCTGAATTTGTGTTGTCTCGTTTATGCTTTGAATCTTCTTGTGAAACTCCTGTTCAAATGAAAGCTTAAAATCATAAAACTCTTTAACAGAAGAGGTGTGAAATCCAATAATCGTGTCCCAGCTCCCGTTTCCCTCCGCAATCCAGCCCACATGCTTTTCTCTCTTAAGAAATAAGAGCAATCTTTGTCTTTCTCCTTCCTTTAATCCTCTAAATTTCACATACAGTTTATACACTCTCGTATTCAAACGAGAGAAATCAAAGAAGGCTGTATATCCTGTGATAATTCCTTCCTCTTCAAGTTTCTTTATTCGATAAGCAACCGTGTCTTTATGCAAGCGCGTTTTCTTCCCAATTTCAGCATACGTCGCACGAGCGTCTACGCTTAAAATCGCCAAGATCTTCTTGTCTTTAGCATCCAATTGGTACATATTTCTATTTATCTACATTTATTTATAAATCTTGTTATTAAGTAGAAAGAAGAGAGCATAATATTTATTTATCTGTCATTTCTTGTAAAGGGTAACAGAATAGAAGAAAATGAACATAAAAAACATTGCTCGGAAGGTAGGCGGAACCTGTTTGATAGCGGGAGGGCTGCTTATCGGCTCTGCAGGCATCTTTTTAGGATACAAAACAGTCGCTTCTCCTGCTTACTACTGTTCAAAAGATACTCTGCGTTTGCTAAACAGCGCAACTTATGCCGCTTCTTCTCAAAGCCGGGAAGAGTTCCCTGAAGCATCAGTAAAATACGTGAACATGGCTGAACGTTTAATGGATTATCATAATAAAAACTCCAAAGAACTTCCGCAGAAATTTTCCTTATTGAAAAGTAACCTTTACTCTTTAGCAGAAGATTATGATTTGAATGACCATTCGCACTATCTCCAAGAGATGATACGAAAAGAAGCATCTGAATCAATAACAAACTTCAGAAGAAATATTGAGAATAATTCCTTCACTAGCCAACTGGGAGCAGTGGTGGCTGGATTAATTCTAGGAATAGTGGGAGTCTACAAAGGATTAGATTTGATTATTCCTAATGACAAAGGAAATAAGGAGTACTAATTTTCACAAAGATGAAAAACATAATACAAAACGGATTTGAAGAAAAACTGCAAGAACTTGAGCAGTATGCAGTCAGGCAGCTCCCTGCAAACGTCGAGCCGCGATTCGCATTTAAGCTTCCGCAACCCATTGATTCAGACCATGGAACAAATGACAAATACTTACGTAACCTCTGTGCACAAGAAACTGGGCGAGTTGTTGTCCTCGCAGCAGACAAACAGTCATTGTATGAGGTGCCATTAGAAAAGGTAATTACCCTTACAAAAGTGAAGGATGTTCTTCAAGGAAACGATACAAGAAGATTTGATATTATCGTTGAAGATGAAAACGAGGGCAGACTATTCAAATAATGTTCAAAAAAACTTTCTCCTCGCCAGAAGCATTTATTACAAACGTAACATTTAAATAGTTTGTTACTAATGTAATAATAGAATATTACAGATGTAACCATGAAAATAGAAGAACACCAAAAGGCATACCGAGAGCATCTTGAGCATATCAAGCGGGCAATAGATGAAGGCTTAGAAGAAAATCAGCGAAATATCGGCTTCAATGTTTCGCAAGGGGCGACCGAGCTTTTTGCAATTTACTTACACACTTTAAATGTCATTCAAGGCTCTGGAGACCAATTTGATCATCGCATGTTCAAAAGCAAGAGTCTTCTGAACAAAAGATTGCCGCAGCAATTCCCAGAAAAAGAAGAGATTCTAAAACTTATGAGCTCCATTGAGCAAGAGCGAAATGTGCTTTGCTACGGCGCTCGCAAGCCAAAAGAACGCATAGAAAAGATAATAAAAACCTTCAATAAATTGCGCGAAATCATCAATAGGAGGCTCAAAGATGCAGAACGAGAAGAATAACAGCGAGTCTATTGCATATGCCATGGATTTTGCATCGTATCTAGTTTCAAAAATTGCAAAGATTGACTGCATAGTTCTTCACGGCTCTATCGCACGCGGCGATTTTGACGATAAGTCAGACGTTGATTTGTTTATCGATACGCGAGAGAAAAACAGTGAAAATCAGATTAAAAAAGCAGAAGATGATTATCTCAAAACAGATAAATATAATCGCTGGTCACTAAAAGGATATACCTATCCATTCTCCCTTATTATCGGCAGACTCGACAGTTCTGAATGGAAAGACCTAAAACGTGCAATTGCTAACACTGGCATCGTGCTCTACGGAAAATACATGGCAAGCGCCGAAAAAACACATCAGTATGTGCTTATTTCTTTCGAGAGCATCAAGCCAGAATCGAAACGCATCACAGTCTATCGAAAACTCTTCGGCTTCACGCAAGGAAAAAAACAATACTCTGGTCTTGCAAGTAAAGCGCTCGCTCTTAAAATTGGAAAAAGCGCACTACTCATCCCTCTATCATATGCGAAAGAAATTATAAATTATTTTTATGATAAGAAAGTTGCGATAAAACTGTATGATGTCTGGTCAGATGAGGATTTTGCTGCAGGAAGAGCAAAACCGTAACTTTCTTAATCCTACTTTCTGTTACTAATTCATGCATCCTATCTTAAAACCTCTCCGCATAGGCAGAATTAAACTAAAGCACCAGATTATTTTAGCGCCAATGATTGAAGTCACAGACGCTGCCTATCGGCAGGTCTGTAGGGAAGCAGGAGCTGCTCTGGCATATACTGAAATGCTCAACATTGGCGCGATTTTGCATCCTAATCCAAAAACGCAGCAATTGATGAGAACATATTCGCGCGAAAGCCCTAAAGCAATTCAAATAACTGGGAAGAGTGCCGAAGAATTTCAAGAAGTTATTCCATATCTGAAGAGATTTGATTTAGTAGATATAAATTGTGGTTGCCCGTCCACACGCATTACAGACAATGAATCTGGTTCTTTTCTTTTGAAAGATCCTGACAAAATTGCTGAGATGATTCATATCTTGAAAAAGGCAGGATTCACGGTTACTGCAAAAATCCGCCTTGGTTTTAAGAATAATAATGTTATTGAAGTTGCAAAAGCAGTTGAAAAAGCCGGAGCAGATGCGCTTACTGTACATGCCCGACTTGCATGGCATGGAAATAATGTTCCTGCTGACTGGCAATGGATTGCAAAAGTAAAGGAAAGTGTCAGAATTCCAGTTATTGGAAATGGAGATGTTGATTCTCCGCAGAAAGCAGCTGAAATGCTGAAGATTGCAGATGGAGTTATGATCGCCCGTGCAGCTATTGGGAACCCTTTTATTTTTAAGCAGATACTTCACTATGCTGAAGATGGTGAAGAGATACCTTTTAATTTTCATGAGAACCTTCTGTATTTTCAGCGTTATCTAGAATTAGCTAAAAAGTATGAGATTGCCGACATGCCCCGCATTAAACTTATTGGAAGCAATTTTTTAAAAGATATAGGGGGCGCATCAGCAATGAGGCAGAAGCTTATGGCATGCAAGACGATTGAAGAGATTGTATCACTTGTTTCGATGATGTCAAGAAGCTTGACAGAAAACCACACTTTTTAAGGTGTGGTCGCTTCTTGAGCATCCAAAAACGAGTGCCTCCCAAAACCGCACCTTAAAAGGTGCGAAGGGCACATCGTTTTTTTGATTTTGAAAGAGCATTAGAGTGAACTTGTCTCCTGCGCAGAAATGAGTCTTTTTACATACGACATTTATTCGCCTGAAATTCAGTGAGCGTATCGTAATGAAGAAGATTGAGATACTCTTGAACTTCTCGCGCAATACTTCTTTGCAAACCAAAACCTTCAAAGATGTATGGTGTATATCCTGCCACTACTGTTGCACCATTGGAAAGAGCATCCCATGCCTCCTTGCCGCTATCAATGCCTCCTGTTGCGACAATGCTTGCATCAGGAAAAGTTTGCTTTAAATCATAAATTGCACGTTGTCGATAATTTTGAAGCGTTTTTCCACTTTTTCCTGCAGAAGGATAGCCCCACTCTTTAAGAGGAACTTTATTTGCAAGCACCATCTTCGTATTTACTGCGACAAAACCTGTTCCCCCGCCTTGCATCCATGCATTAGCAAGTTTAAGCCATGGCTCCCGTTCTTCTGGGCAATCTTCATAAGGTCCCATCTTCACAAAGCGAGATTTCTTTGGTGCATATTGCGCGATAATTTCAGCACTGCGTTTAAATTCTTCTGGAGTACGTAATAGTTGTAATGCTGCTGTGTTTGGCGAATATGGATTCCAAACAAGACACTCGACATATGGTTCTAGAGTCGATACAAGCTGCTTCAGCTCGCCTCGTGCTATCTCGAGACTATCTGCTGCTGGAGGCAAGCCGCATATATTTGCTAATAATATCCCACTTCCTCCATTATTCCGATAGTTACGAACATTGTTTAGTGTATATGCCAAACCTTTCTGCGGAAAACCTTGCGCATTGTACACAATTCGCTCTTTAGCATCTGCGACTACACGCGGTCTTTTATTTCCTTCACGTGGATTTACAACAACCGTCCCAATCTCTTGGAAACCAAAAAGGTAAGATAGGGGTTCGAGCGCGTCTGCGTTCTTGTCTAAACCTGCAGAGGTGCCGAAAGGCATAACTCTTTCGCCACAAAACGTTACTGTAAGATTATGATAGTAAAACCGCGACGCAACATCTCTTGCTATATCTTTATATGCTACTAATTTTTCCAACGCCATCTCGTGGACGCGCTCAGCATCTCCGCCAGTGCGATGATATGCAATAGGGCGAATAAAATTTCTAAAAAACCAAGTGTTAATAAGACCTAATCTGAAACCTACACGCTCAATCCTCTCTAGAACCATAGCTTCAATTGTGTATATCTCCTTAAAAAGACTATTACTTTGTAGAATATATATTCTTCACTTATATAAAGGGGTAGCAAGAGCTTTTATATGATTAAAAATAAAAATAGATATGAAGAACTTGCGGGAGATTCTTGAGCCAACCCCTTTACGTATTATACGTGCATGGGTTTTTGACGGTAATTTTTATCAAAGACCTGAGAAGAGGACTATAAATATAGAAGACGGAAAAATTGCCAAGATAGGGGTGAACAATGAGACTAATGCTGTTGAGATGCCTGAAGACGTGATGGTTATACCCGGGGGAATTAATCTTCACGTTCATGGTAGAGATGCGTATTATATCCTGTCAGGAATGGATGGCGATCAATCTTATAAAGAAGATTCTTATACTCTTTCTCTGGCTCTTGCTCAAGGTGGAGCAACCTATGCGATGTGCATGCTTAACTTTAATAAGATTATTGAAACAGAAGAGCAATTCAAAGCCCAGATTAATTGGATGAATAGTAAGTTGCCGCATCGCAAGAAACCGATTATGGATCTTGGAGCTTATGTCTCTATACGTCCTGGAAGCAAGCCACAAGTTAAAGACACTTGGTTCAAGCTTTTCTGGAAAACTTTTGGAGGAACTAATTTTCAAAGCGATGAAGAGGTGCGCGAAACACTTCGAAACTATACTGATTGCAGAGTGAAAGCACATCTTGAGACTATAACTGATATGATTGACTGCCCTGCTCTTCCCCATCATATGCGACGCCCTAAAGAAGCAGCAATAAATGCGACACGAATGTTTTTTGAGTGTGCTAAAATAAGTAAATTCATTCCTGACTGCGCGCACATTGGTACTGCTGAAGAAATAAAGATGATTAAACGCTATCGCAAAGTAGGCGGTGTATGGGGACAGGCAACATATGAGGTAACTCCACAGTCACTTTCTCTTGACCATTCTACATTTGAGAAAGTGACTGATCTTCCTGCACGTTGGGGACAGCAGAACCCTCCGCTTAGAAATTATGCAGAGCGACAGGAATTGATTCGAGAGGTAGACGATACTGCAATATATGCTTCTGATCACGCTCCACATACAATTCAAGAAAATGTAGATGGTATTTCGGGCATGCCACAAGCTTCGACAGATGGGCAAGTGTATCTTGAACAGGTTTCTCTTGGGCACTCTTCCCTTAGCAGTTTTGTAAAGAGACGTTCAGTAAATCCGGGAAAATTGCTTGAACAGGACTTTGGTTTAAAGATGGGAAGACTGAAAGTTGGATATGATGCATCTTTTACACTTGCTACACTTGGAAAAACCTCACAGATTCGTCATGCTGATGTTTTAAGCAAATGCGCTTGGACGCCTTATGACCAATGGAAGTTTTCAAATACGATTGAAGGAGTTATCGTTAAAGGCACTTTGTACACACAGGAAACTCTTAAGAGATTAAAAACATAAGTTGTATGCAACAGTTTAAATATTCAGTTTACTAATAAAAACAATGGAAAAAGATATTGGAAAAATACCTAAGAGCATGGATACGGAGATTGTAGTGCGCATTGATGATTTTGGTGGGCGTGTTGGTTTGACTATTCGAGAGTTCGTAAAATCTGAGCGTTATTCTGGATTCACAAAAGCAGGGACGCGTATTCCTGCGGACAAATTCAAACAGTTCAAGGAGATGATTAATTCTATTGATGAAAAAGAACTTGAGAATTTATCCGCACAGACAGCGCCCCAGACCTCAAGTCCACCGAGTGCAGCAGGGCAGAGTACATTTGCAAAACCTGCTTCAAAGCCAGCATCTGTAGACAAGAAGCCTGTGAAAGCAAAGACAGAGACTGTTGAAGAGATTGAAGAACAGGAATTTTAAGAAATTCTACTTTTTTTCTTTCTTCTAATTTATTTAGGTGATTAAGGGTTATGCAAATGTGAAGGATTAAACCTGCCCAGTCTGAATAAACTTTCTCATTGCTTGTTCTAAGATTACCTGAGGAGCATATCCCTTATTACTACATTTCTTCATGAAATCGTCGAAGATTGCACCGTCAACCGTATAATCTAGTTTCTTCTTTCGTGCGCCAGGGGCTGTCGCTGCCATCTTTTTATAAATGGAATGAGGTTTATAAAATGATGTGCTTCAAGTTTTATTAACTTTCCAGAGAGAATTTTATCTAAGGAGTGAATGTTTTTAAAGGCACTCACGATGTATAATTATGAATAGGAGCTTACAAAATGAAAAATCAAACTTCAGAGAATCAATTGCGCTCGCCCATTGTTACTATATGCGGGCATGTCGACCACGGAAAGACTAGTATTCTTGACTGTTTTAGAGAGAGTTCTCTTCAGCAGGGAGAGGCGGGAGGCATAACGCAGAAGATTTCATTTACTAAATATCCCGTAGAGCAAATAAAGCGCATATGTCCTTTAATTGAGAAACAAGGAGTGAAACTTGATATTCCAGGATTTATGTTTATCGATACGCCTGGGCACGCGGCTTTTACAAATTTAAGAAAGCGCGGAGGTTCATTAGCTGATTTGGCGATTGTCGCAGTGAGTATAAAAGAAGGCATCAAGCCGCAAACAGCAGAGGTTTTGCAAATTCTCAAGGCACATAAAACTCCTTTTCTTATTGCTCTCAACAAAATTGATTCAATCTCTGGCTGGCAGAAAGGCGAGCAGGGCGTAAAACAGGCTATTGACCAACAGGCTATTCATGTTCGCCAAGAGTTTGATGAGGCTTTGTTAACATTTCAGAGCTCTCTTAGAGAGCATGGTTTTGACTCCGACTTATTCTTTGACGTGACAGATTTTACTAAAAAAGTTGCGCTAGTTCCCTGTTCTGCAAGAACAAAAGAAGGAATTTCGGAACTATTGTTTGTACTTTGCGGGTTATGCCAAAAATTTCTCCGTGAGCGTCTTACAGTCAGTAGTGAAGCTAATGGCGTTATCCTTGAACTGAAAAAGGAACGGGGTATTGAATGGGCAGAAGCAATTCTTTACGATGGTTCCCTCAAAGAAGGTAGTGAGATTATTATCGCAAGTTTTGGTGAACCAGTAATAACTAAGATACGGGTGCTGGGAGAAATACAACCTCTTTCTGCAAAATACACTTCTGTAAAGAAAGCATACGCTGCGACCGGTGTTCGCATGCAATTGACTGAAAAAGAAGGCATTCTTCCAGGTATGCCATTCCAAGAGTTGAATTCTGCCGCACTTGAAACTAAAAGGGCACAGTTCAAAAAAGAAATAGCTTCTGTTCTACAACTTGATAAACAAGGAATTATCATCAAGGCAGACTCTCTGGGTTCTTTAGAGGCATTGATTACGCTTCTAAAGCAGGAACATATTCAGATAATTAAAGCAGGAATTGGACCTATAAGTAAAACAGATATCATTTCTGCACAAGCAAATCTTATAATAGATCCTCTTAACGCAGTCATTCTTGGTTTCAATGTTAGTTCTGATGAGGATTTATCTGTGCCTGCTACGATAAAAGTTCTTGCTAATCCTGTTGTGTATAAACTCATTGAAGACCTGACTTTATGGCGGCGCAAGCGGCAAGAAGCGATTGTTCGCGAGAAGATGCTAGGTCTTGCAACTATTTGCAAGCTTGAGATATTGCCACAGTATGTTTTTAGAAATTCAAATCCTGCAATTTTTGGCGTTCGTGTAACTGTTGGGAAAGTCAAGTTGGGAATTCCCCTTATTGATACAAAAGGTGCATCAATCGCACATGTTAAATCATTACAACACGATAAATCATCAGTAAATGAGGCAAAAGAAGGTCAGGAGATTGCTCTTGCTCTTCCTGGAGTAACATTCGACAGACAGTTAAAAGAAACTCGTGTGCTCTACGCCGATTTGTCTGAAGTGCAATTCAAGCAATTCAAGAAAAACAAAGAACTTTTGTCTGCACGGGAATTGCAGGTTCTAGAGGAGATTGCACAAATAAAGAAATTCCTCACTTTGTGACAGACAATTTCTAATTTGAAAAATTCAAAGACTCTCTGGGTTTTAACCAAGAGTTTTTCAGATAAAAAGGAAGGAGCATGAGATACTTTTAAAAACCCCCTTTTTCTCTCCTTATTATGCCACTAAAAGTTAACATATCTGAGAAAGGAAAGACATGGAAGATTGAACTTGCAGATGAAATGCTTTCAGGCAAATCTATCGGAGATACAATCGATGGCAAGGAGATTAAGGCTGAACTTGCAGGATATCAACTTCAAATAACAGGGGGTAGCGATATTTCCGGATTTCCATTGACTAAAGATGTAGAGGGTATTGGTCTGAAGAGAGTTCTACTCACAAAAGGATTCGGAATGAGAGATTCTTACCCCGGAATTCGTCGTAGAAAAACAGTTAGGGGCAAGACTATTACGACTACTACTACACAGCTTAATCTAAGCGTCGTTAATGCCGGCGCAACACCTTTGGTAGAAGTCTTCTCTGACCAGAACAAGCCGAAAGAAGCAGGTACTTCGGCTCCTAAAACAGAAGCTCCTGTCGCTTAGTTTCATTTAGAGCTGTGTTGATTTTTAGGAATCATGCAACACAGTATCAAGAGAATTCCTAAACCTCACTATCCGAACCGCAGCACTGAGAAAACCTTCGGTTTTCGAGGCGCTCAGAAACCATTGGTTTCTGACGAGCTGCAGGGTATTACACTCGGTTTCAAAAAGGAATTCTCTTTATCTGTTCTTAAATTGTTTAATCAATGAGAATCTCAATGTTTAAAAATACACTTCTTCTGTGAAAGAGATGGAAAAGAAACAAGAATTACAATTAGAGCAGAAAGAGAGAGCTAAACTGGAAGGAAAGGAACTTCCAACTCTTAATGTTGGCATTGTCGGTCATATTGACCATGGCAAGACAACCTTATTGTCAAAATTAACTGGTGTTTGGGCTTCACGGCATTCTGAAGAATTGAAGCGCGGGATAACAATTAAATTAGGTTATGCGGATATTATATTGCATAAAGATGGGGAGAGTTATAATTCAAAAGAAGGAACTCCAATTCGCCATATATCATTCGTTGACGCTCCGGGACATGAAATGCTTATGGCGACCATGCTTTCAGGAGCAGCTATTATTGATGCTGCAATTCTTGTCGTTGCTGCAAATGAAGGGATCAAGCCGCAAACACGCGAGCATCTTATTGCATTGCAGGCAAAGAAAGTACCTAGCTTAATAGTTGTTCAGAACAAAATTGATTTGGTTGAGAAAGAACAGGCTTTGAAGAATTATCAGGAGATAAAAGCTTTGCTAAAGGGAAGATATGATAACGCGCCAATCATTCCTGTTTCCGCACAGCAAGAAATCAATCTTTCTTTTATTTATTGTGCTATTGCAGAAATACCGATACCTATAAGAGTCACATCAGGTGTTCCGAGATTTGTCATTGCAAGGAGCTTTGATGTCAATCGTCCTGGAACAAAGCCTCAAGATTTGAAAGGTACTGTTCTTGGAGGTACACTCAAGCAAGGGACTCTCAGAATTGGAGACATTATTGAAATTAAGCCAGGGATAGTCGTAAAAGAAGCCAATCAACATTTTTATAAGACTGTAAAAGCTAAGATAATAAGATTATTCAATGGTTCTAGTTCGGTTTCTCAATTAACACCAGGGGGGAGCATGTCGATTGAAACCTCGCTTGATATGTCTCTCGGGAAAAGCGATGCATTTGCAGGATGCATCGCCTCAAATGCTGGAGTCTTGCCTGAAATAACGACTGTTGTAAAGATTAAGTATGCATTATTCCCCGAGCTTTTCGGTATAAGTGGAGCTCAGAAAGTCGAGCCCCTAAAGATGTCTGAGATGCTGCTTTTGAGCATCAACACCAGCATGACAATTGGAGTGATTAAGAAACTCTCGCCGAAAGAAATTGAACTTTCTCTAAAGGTACCTATCGTCCCTGCACCTGGAGAGAATGTAGGCATTGCCAGAAATATCAATAATCACTGGCGTTTAATCGGTCACGGCGAAATGTTGTAAATCCGTCAATAAAGAGATTTCCTAAGCCTTCGCTATCCCAACAGCAAGCTGATGGGGTATTACGCTCGGCTTCTAGACGGAAATCTCTAATGTCAAGAACACTCTTTCATTTTGTGTGTTCTTGAGCACGATCAAGAATTTTCAATTCTTGACGCTTCAAACTGGCGCAGCAAGCTGCGGGGTATTACACCCAGTTTGAAATAAATCTTACAGACTCAATTTCCATGTTCTCCAGAGTTTGCGGTTCTCTTTCTCAAATTCCTCTGCTTCTGCGTCTGTCATCTTCCAACTTCCAGCAGCTATAGTGGAAGACCTAAGTCCTTCCCCTAACAGCAGACGACAAGACGGGGAGAAACTTATGTCGTCTGCTATAATAAGAGGGTATCTCTTGCAGAGAGATTTGTGTTCTCATCTTTGAGCGTCTTCTTTTTCATTATCATTATAAGAATCAAATACTCTTAATTTTTTCTATCAAACTCTTTAGTAATCTCTTCCTTGATTTTGTCTGCCAGCATCTTATCTTGCAAGACAGTAACTTCTATCTGTTGAGTTGCCTTGAAAATATCCAAAACTTGCTTTAAATCAATGTTTTCTGCACGTTTTGTTTTTGCATAAACTTTCTCTAGCCGCATTGAAATCTGCTCTGGAATCTCAAATTTTACCAGAAATTCTCCAAAAGCTGAGATGTGAGTATCTTTCTCATCTTTATTTCTTTCTCTTATTTTTATATTTTCACCTTTCTTGAGGTAATATTTCAAAGCAAGATTATCAAGCAGTGTTTTTGAAGTGATAAGATTATAGGTCTCTATTTTTTGCTTAATTAAAAAATCATGCAAGAGATCTTCTTCTTGTAAGCGTGGAATGAGCCACCAGCAATGTTTGCCTTTCCAGACGTTTCGTTTGTCTTCTTTCTCGTTTTTTGCCCAAGTTACTAGCAAGTCATTCCAGAGACGATCTAATTCCAGCAAGTTGCTAACTGTATAAACTATTATCTGCTTTCCTAACTCAACTTTTTTTATCGGTTCTTGCACATTAAAATGAATTCTATACAATCGGTCTAGAAAGTTCCTGCTCTCAAAAATCCACTCTCGCGCAAGTGAATACTGCATGCCTTCTCTTTGTAGAACTTTCTTCTCAACTAAAGCTAGGGTTGCTTTCATGACTGCCTGAAAGCTTACGCTCTTTTGATAGAGACGCCTCATCTCGCGTTGTAATTGTGTTATGGTTTGCGGTGTTCCTTCAGCAAGAATACTAAATACGATATCTTTAACATTCTTCTCCTTATTTTCGAATTCAGGCAGCGCTATTTCAATCATTTATCTTCAAATAAACCCATATTATTAAACCCTTTGGTTGTAAAATAAGCTAACATAAGCTATAAATACAACTCTTTAGTTGATATTGAATAGTGATGGCAACATTACGGAAAATAGAACATGAACGAACGACAAAACATATCTGATGCAGAAATTCCCCGAGAAATAATGGAAATAGCTCCACATTGGGATATTATTCGCAGGGAAAACGGAAAAGTTTATGCATTAGTTAAGCTAGAACCTAATTATAACATCAGCATTACTGCCACACTGAAAAAAGTCGTTTATGATGAAACGAATGGAAAGATTATTGAAAATGATGAATGGAAGGAGAACAGTGTGAGTGTATTAGAACGCTTAGCTATTACAACATGTACAGTGGGACTTGCCCTCCCTTATTTATTAAATTGGTGGACGCAGAACAAGCGTGAAGATTATCAGAAGACTAAAGAATGGGTCGCACTTTGTGAAGAATTGAAGAAGAAGAATAAAGCAGATGAAAATCAACGCCTCAATACCCTTGCCGCGCCTATCCGTCTATATCAAGGAAGCATTGACGAAGTTGAGCGCGATTTGAACATGCGCTTAAAACGTATTGACACGCAAACACCTCAAACATTCTTATGCGAGTACGACGAGTTAAATTTACGGTCAAAAGCTGCACAGCTTGGGGCAAATGCGGTTGTCCATTACAGAACTCAAAGATATAAAGAATATTATGATGAAATATGTCATGTAGGAACGCCCGTAAAATTTATAGGTCCTCTATATTTCTCACCGCACGACATCATTGTCGAAACACGAGGAAACGCTTATATCCTAAGACCTTGAAAATTGAGCAGAAAGGTCTTAGATATCAAGGGAAAGACGTACAATTTTGCTCAATTATTTACGTCTTTCACTATAATTATCATATTAACGAAAGATATACATCCATATAACTTTTGTCAATGGGAAGCTAGAAAGCAAAACGCATAAAACCTTATTAATCCCTTTTCTCTTTTAATAATATGCAACAGAGTATTGGTAGCGAGAGCAAGATTTATAAAGAATCAAATGTTCAAAGAGATAACATATACCCCGGTGATCCGCAAGGGTTGCCGGATGATACTCTTGTCTTTTTTGACTCTGGATTTCTTTCTAAACTCTCTAAGCATTTCGGCAATGGTAGGTATATATCCTACGATTTTACAAAATTAGCCAGCCATCTTGCAAAGAAACAAAAATTAATTTGTAAAAGAATTTATTATTTCACTGCCCCTCCTTTTCAAAGCGACTCTTCTACTCATGATGAAAATATAAGAAGAATGAAGTATGATTTATTTATTTCCAAGATTAAGAAGAGTCCCCTCATTAAAGTGGAGGAAGGAAGGGTACAAAGAATTAAAAACGAAGCTGGAAAGTATGTTTTTAAGCAGAAAGGTGTAGATGCTTTAATTATTATGAGACTCAGTTTTATTCCTTTGGACTTCCCAGAAATAAAGAAAGTAATTCTTGTTTCGAGTGATACTGATTTCTGTCCAGTTATAAGAGAGCTACAGCAAAAAAATGTTGAAGTTATACTCTATTCTTATCATGAAAGAAAAAGAGGCACTTCCTTCTCTGTTTCAACAGAACTTATAAAATGCTGTTTCAAGTATATCAAACTTACTAAAGAAGATTTTGAAGTTTCTACATTACATAATCACTCAAAGGAGAATTTATCAGAATGAATGAGTTGAAAGAGGCAATAGAGAGAAAAGAAGGTCCTTGTGTTATTCTCGCGGGAGCAGGAACTGGAAAGACCTATGCAATTGTGGAAAAGATAAAGTATCTTATTGAGAATAAAGCTTATGAGCCGAAAAGAATTGTATGTATAACATTTTCTAATGAAGCGGCAAATAATCTGCTTTTGCGAGTCCAGAAGAATCTGCATTTGCCTGTCGGAGAAGAGCCTACAATAAGGACTTTTCATGCTTTTAGTGCTGAAATCCTAAGGAAACACGGCGATAAAATCGGCATTATAAAAGAATTCAAGATACTTGACCCTGATCAGGCAATGGTAATATTACACCGCAATCTGAGAGTGCATGTGAATTATTGCCAGAAATACATTAACACTATCGGGACTGCAAAGGATTTAGGAATCCGTTTAGAAGACTTTAAGGAGTTTATTGAAAGAAAAATGAAAGAATATGGAGACATAGATTTTCAGAAACGCATCGAGAGCCTTAATTTTGAACTTGCGACTATCCATCTAAGACAAGATTCAAATAAGAAAAAATTTCTTGTTGAGGAAATTAAAAATCTGAGGAGAGTATTGGAGATGAAAAAGTTTGTTTTAGCTTGGAATGCTTATGAAAAGATGAAAGTAAAAGGAAATTATCAGGACTATTCCGATCTTAGCGCGAATGCACTTCTACTATTGCAAAGATTCCCAGATATTTCTCAGGATTATTCTTATATCATTGTTGATGAATTTCAAGATACCAACAAGTTACAATTAGACTTTCTTGTCAAACTCACACCACATAGAAACATAACTATTGTTGGAGATATGAACCAGAGTATTTACCGCTTCAGAGGAGCGTATAGCAAGAATCTTCAATTATTTAAGAAATATTTCGATGTTTCTGATAATGATGTTTTTACCCTTTCTCGTTCGTATCGCTCTCCTAACAGTGTATTAAGAGTTGCCCACCAGCTTATTTCAAGAAACTATTCATCCCCTGATGAATGCTTTTTTGTTGAGAACGCACACAAAAGAGAAGGGGAAAAAGTTGAAGTATTTCAGCTAAAAAACGCCCAAGAAGAAACACGGAAAGTTATTGAGCTTGTTCAAAGAGAGAAAGAGAATGGAACTCCGCTCGAGGAGATATGCGTCATTTTTAGAACACACCAGTATGGAAGAATGATTAAACGCTCTCTGGAGTATGCAGGAATTCCCTATTATGCTGTTTCAAGGGCTTCTTTGCTCAAACAGAAGTCTGTCAAGGCGATTTATGATTATCTCGTTATTCTGGACAAACTTAAAAAAGAAACAGGCGGAGGAGAGCAGACCTGGTGGGATCTGCTTTATTTGATGAATTTCTCTGGAGAAGATTTAGTGGTTTTGGGTAAGAATATCCAAAAATTATCTAAAAAGAATAGAAGAGCTGGAGAGGAAAGCAAAAAACCTTCTGAGAGTGAGATTGTACATGTTTTTTCCCCTGCATTTGTCGAGGTACTTAAAAAAGTTAAACTAAGTGAAGCAGGGATGCTCTCGCTTAGAGTTCTTCTGGAGAAAATACATTTAATGATGCCTCTTCTTGATAAACCCCTTTCTGAGGCTTTGCAGGAGATGTATAAGATATCTGGGCTGTTGAATGAACAGAGAACATTTGAAGAGAAAGAAGTAATGATGAATCTACAGAAGTTTTATGATGTTGCTAAGACTCATGAAGAGCTGTACGACTCTGATGTTTCTAATTTTCTATATTATTTAGAAGTCTTGCAGAACCTCGGAATTGAAATAGAAGCAGCTAAGCTTGAAGAGACAGGAGTGCGCCTTATGACTTGTCATTCGACCAAGGGTCTTGAATATTCTACTGTTATCCTTACAAATTTTGCACAGGGGAGGTTCCCAATTGAAAGATATATTGGGAATTCATTAATTCCTACTGAATTGCTTCCCGAAGTGCGCGAAGAGCTTAAAAGTATCGCAGGCGATGAAAAAGAAGATTTTGTTATTAATTATGAGAAACATCATCAGCTTCTTGAAGAAAGAAGACTTGCTTATGTTTCATTTACTCGTGCTAAGGAAAGACTTATTCTTACATTCGCGGAGGAATATACCGGTAAGAAATCTGTACCTTCTGTATTTCTTGATGAGTTTGCCTATCTCAAAAATCCAGATGTCTCTTTTGTGAAAGATAGTGCTCAACTTTATCACGAGCCAGAACCTGAGATAAAGACAGGGTCTACATTTGCTCAGGCTTTGGATTCGCAGAATTTTGAAAATGTTCTTAATACAATTGCTGCCGAGAGCGGGCAAGAGAGGGAGAAAGAGAAGATACAGAGGCTTTCTCCTTCTGCTTTATTTCTTTTTGACGAATGCCAGAAAGAATTTGAATACAAGTATATCTATAGAATGCCTGAAAGAAAAAAATTCTCTTGGGAATCAATGCAGATGGGGAGTTTTGTTCACCTTGTTCTTGAGAAAGGCGTCGCTTCACGCTTGCAGAAAGTTGAAGACTTTTTGCTTCTTGCTAGGCAATTGAGCTTAAATGAAGAGTGGTCTGGTGTTGAATGGGGAGAAGCTGATACTTTAATCCGTGTTTTCTTTGAAAGAAACAAAGGGAAGTATGGAGGTTCGACTAAAACTGAACAGTATCTTCTATTGACACTAGGAGAGGTTCAGTTCATGGGATTTGCAGATAGAATTGATTTCTTTCCTGATGGAAGCATATCGATTGTTGATTACAAAACAGGAAAGACTCCAATTTCTAAGAAAGACAGGGACTGGCAACTTGGTTTTTATGCTTTGGCTGCGCTGGAGAGATATGGTCGGGTAAGGAAAGTTGTTTTAGATATGCTTAAACAGGAGAGACCTTTGGAATTTGAATTTGACGAGCAGGGAAACGCGAAGTGCATCAGTTCTAAATGGATTGATGGATTTAACTTAGATGATGTCCGAAAACAACTGATTGACGCTTCACAGGCGATAATGAGGGCATATAATGAGGGTTTTAAGGCATGTAGTCTGGAAAAGAACTGTGAGTTCTGTAATGAGTATGTTTATGGGATGTAAGAGGAATTTAAGCATTGGTAATTAGTTAACCCTATAAAGTTAATTAGTACTGACCTATAATGTTCTTGAATGAGTATAAACCTCTCAAAACTCATAAAACAGGGCATGCGCAAACTTTTTAAAGCATCACAAGCTCACAAAGAAAAGGTTTACCAATTATGTTTTATTTAGTAGAAGTTGAAGACCATATCCGCGTTGAACCGAAACATTTCGGATTGCCTACTCAGGAAGCTATCGAGAAGCAGCTTAATGAGAGTTATGTTGACAAAGTGAATAAAGAACTTGGTTTCATAATTGCGGTAATTTCTGTCGATAAAGTAGAAGATGGAGTCATTATTCCCGGCGATGGTGCTGCTTTCTATAAATCTCATTTTAAGATTCTTGTATGGAGACCCGAGCTTCATGAACTGATTTATGGCACTATCGCTGAAATAGCTACATTTGGAGCTTTTATACAGATTGGTCCTGCACAGGGAATGATACATATTTCGCAGACAATGGAAGATTATGTTTCTTTGAGCAAGACTGGAACGCTTTCTGGAAAAGCAAGCAAGAGAAACTTGGCACAGGGAGATGATTGCCTTGCTCGTGTTGTTGCAATCAGCTATAAGTCAGGCGAGCCTAAGATTGGTCTAACTATGCGTCAGCCTGGTCTCGGCAAACTTGAATGGATTAAAGAAGATAAACGCAAGAAAGACGCAGACAGTGGGAAAGTTGTTAAAGGCGAGAAAAAAGAAAGAACGAAGAAGGGAGAAAAATAACATGTCGACACCTAAAGTATCTATGTTGAATGTATATTATTTTAATGGCTCTGCTTTTTCACGAATGATTCCTACTTTTGATGAAACACGAGATAGATTTAGTGCTGCTTTTATGGATGCCGAACATAAAGTACGGAAAGTTGTAACCAGAATGAAGGTAGGTCAAGTTGTTCCAATGATTGAGAAATACCTTGAACAAATACATACTAATGTAATTATTTTCCCACAAAGTTATTATGATGCAACTCATAATCAGATTGCTAGTGAGAACGGTAAAGAGTTAGGAGCAATTGTTCCTGTTAGGGGGGAGCTATAATGGCAAATAAAGCATGCAAGAAATGCAAGTCTATTGTAGAAAGCGGAAGCACTTGCCCTCAATGTGGAAATGATGAATTTGCAGATACATTCAAGGGCAAGCTTGTAATCTTAAAACCTGAAGAGTCAGAGATTGCTAAAAATATTAAAATTGGGAAGAAAGGCACATACGCCGTGAAATTAGGATGAAAGTTATAAAGAAAGTGAAGAACAAGCTCCTGAAACGTGATGAAATAACTGCAATTTTAGTAGAACAAGGTAATCCCGGTCTAAACAAAGCACGTTTGTTGCTCGCTGATGAGTTGAAAGTTGCAGAGGAGCTTATATCTTTAAAAGCTGTACGCAGCAAGTTCGGTAGCAATGAATTTACAATTGAGGCATTTGTATATGATTCAGTAGAAGATAAGCAGAGTATTGAGCCTAAGCCAAAGACCGCACCAAAGAAGGAGGATTCTTAATCCTATGTCTGAGAGAGCAGCAGGTTCATCAAAGTCAGGGAAAGGCAAGAAAGCACATAAAAACAAACCTACGAGCAAGAAATACAAGCATTATATTATCTCAGGCTCTTCGCTCAAAAAATCAAAAGCGTGTGTCAAATGTGGGGTAGGCATCTTCCTTGCTCAACACAAAGACCGTCTTACTTGCGGAAAATGCCATTATACTGAATTTTTGGGTGTAAATAAATAATTTGTAGATAAGTTTAAAAACATCTTCTTTAAGATAATCTTATGTCACAGATGCAATTTATGAGAAGATTGAAAGTTCCTGTTCCAGAAGAGCTAAGAGAAGTTATAAGACAAGCGGATTTTTTACGATTTGGAATAATCTATGGGAGACCTGTAATCAATGGTCCGTATTATGGTAGAATAAGTATATATGCTGTCCCAAAGCATGGAGGGGAGCCGTGTTGGTCATTTCCTTTGGTTAAAGAAGTACCTCTGAAAACAGATAATGCTTCTAATTATGCTGCAACTGCTCGTGCGTTAGCAACAGATAAGCAAAGATTGATTTCACTGATCAAAATATGCTCTGACTGAAACTTTATAATCTCAAAAGCGCTTCTTGAGACATGGACGAACAACTGCTCACTAGTATTGTCATACTCTTTATGCTTGTAACTGCTGCTTTTTTTCTTCTTATAAGATTACTGAGGAAGAAATCACTCAAACAAAAGATTGAGTTTTTGAAATAGATTTGTTTATGGTACTCTATTTTAAAGTGCAAGTAAGTTTATATACTCTTATTTAAACTTCGTAAGATGAGACCTTTGGTAGTATGGGACTTTAATAGCACGATTCTTGCAGATACGCAGGCATGTATTGCTTCAGGCAATCATGTAATTACGACATATGGTGGCAAGGCAGTTCCTCGTAATCGGTACATAGCCACTTTTTCCTTCCCATCAATTGATTTTTATTCTCAACAGGGCGTTTCTCGCAAGGCTTTGGAAAAACCTGGTGCCCTTGATGTGTTCCATGAGTTTTATGAGCCCAGGGCTGCAAAGTGTCGTACACGCAAGGGAGCACGTAGCGTGCTTTTTTGGCTTAAGAATAAGGGTATAGATTCGGTTATTTTGAGTAATCATGTCGAATCAGCTATTAGAAAACAACTAGAAAGACTTGGTCTAGATGATTATATTACGAGAATACTAGCAAACACAGATACTAGGGCGACACACAAAGGAAATAGCAAGATTGAGATAATGAGAGATTACTTTACTAATGATGATTATAGTCCCACACTCTCTCTTATCGTAGGAGATTCGCCTGAAGATATATCTATTGGCAAGGAACTAGGTCTAGTGACTGTTGGGATAACTGGAGGCTATTTCTCTACGTCTCGTTTGAAAGCTGCAAATCCAGACTATCTAATTACACGTTTAGACCAAATTATTCCTATTGTAAAAGAGGGATTGCTTTCTCGCAAGTAAGTGTGAATCTTATTTACCTGAGTTTACCCTAGTTTTTAGGCATTACATTTAATTTCTTCAATATTTTTTTCTGTTTTGGTTCAAGAGGAACATGAATGCTCCATTCATGATTTGAAGTAGAATCTTTCAGAGTTACTTTATAA